>Ga0310696_10000359_pt1 | contig 74953 bp, 66 predicted proteins | sample AusTroGonzalo_MG_4_FD_203885 | JGI IMG/M metagenome (GOLD analysis project Ga0310696, IMG submission 203885) | Bovine rumen microbial communities from tropical cattle in Woodstock, Queensland, Australia - Gonzalo_02 (v2) (version 2) | ecosystem: Host-associated > Mammals > Digestive system >...
TTTAATACACGATGCATTTCCTTTACGTCATTGTCAGAAGAACGTTCAGAACCAATGGAGTCAAATTCATCAAAGAAATATATTCCAACATCTCGAGAAATTAAATCAAAGATTTGACGTAATTTTACCCCAGTCTCACCCATATACTTACTGATAAGTTTATCTGTTTGAACAATGTATAATGGTAATTTAAGTTCTGAAGATAGAACTGATGCAGTTAAGGTTTTTCCTGTTCCAGGTAATCCCTCTAAAAGGATCTTACGTCGATTTACGTACCCATTTTTATTTAGCTTCGATCGTTGAGTATATTCTAGTATAATATTATTGATTTGTTTACCAAGCTTTTCTGAAACAATTAAATCACTTTTTCTACTCTTTGATAATCTACGAGAAATCAAACTATTATCAATAGATCTTATGGTGTTTATTGATGGGCGATTTGTTCTTTGTTTCATAACTATGTCTTTTAAGGATTGAGCCAGAATAGTGTGTCCAATCTTTGACTCGTGTGCAGCAATTTGCAACGCAACCATTTTAAATCGTTCATCATCATTATCATAATGTGCTTTTATTAAAGACAGTAATTGTTCAGATGTTGCCATATAATCACCTCATATGTTTTAAGGCTTTACCTGTTTATAAATACCCATATTAATTATATCAAATAATAGCGCAAAGCGCAACCAAAAAATGAAATATAATCTTTTATTAGGAAGCAAAAACTCATTCATTATTCTTATAGTAATGTCTTGTACGAATGTAGAAATATAACAATAGTCGTAAACTGTATGAATATCAAGACCGCAAATAAAACAATTAATCATTCCATCTTATATCGGCAAACTCCGTGCCGGTTCCCTCTTATTAAGATTGACTTAGGGATCTTCGCCAGCCACTTTTTGCTGAGATTGTTGTTGCCGTAATAGGCGTCAAAGTTGGCGACAGGCAGGACGACCCAATCGGTGTCATCGGGCTTATTGGCGAAATAATAGCGGATCAGTTCAGCGACGACCTCTTTCGGTACGACGTTGGTATCTGTTGCCTCAAGCTGTTTATTTACTGTTTCAGAAAGCGGATATTCTTCCGTTTTGAGTGCGCCCGCTTCCAATGCATCGGCGATGATGTCGTCAAATCGGAGCGTCCATGCTCCTTTTGTATTGAGCGCAAAGATCGGCACTTGCAGCTGCCGCACCCTCTTTTTCCACTGTGACGTAAAACCCACAGAGAGATTCTCACACTTTTTGTATGCGGATTTGCTGACCTTATCGGGATTCGCTTTTACAAACCGAATAACACTTTTTATATGGCGGTAAAACCACCCTTTACCGTTCTCATCTACCAGCTCCGGGAAGGCGGCGGACAACTCACGAAAGTCCACCGGCGGTTCGGAGCTTTTCTTTTTGTCCGGAACACTGCACCATGCATACAGTGCGTTACGAGCAACGTCGATACTGTCATATGGATTTCCGTCAAGAACAGCACCGTCTTTGTCGTGGAATAGATAGCCCCTTGCGATTATTGTCAGTATACGACCGAAGCCGGAGAATTCGGTAATCATGTCAAAGGTAAAGCGACCGAGATAGGTAGTGTCGGTTTTGCGGACAGCGGTATAAGTCGGCTGCTCGGTATATGCTTTGAATTCCGCCCATTCATTTGTCATCATCTATTCCTCCTGCAATTCTCCAATACTGTCATCGGCATGACTTCCAATGCGAATTGCCGCTCACCGAGAGCGACCGCGCATTTCAGCACTTCGTTCAAATCGAATTTTTCTGCGCCTTTAATATGCGAGGTCATCAAATTTATACAGTTACTGACAACCGTTTTACGATAATCTCCCGTTTGATTTGTATTACTGAGCAGGGCGCTCAAATCTTTGCCGTCATCCTGATGCTTAACATGATCGGCAATTTCCTTTGCACGGTACATATCGTCGAGGTCGCAGATGATGTCGCCGAGGATTCTGTACCCACTATGACGAAAATCACAGAACAATTCACGGATGCTAAGATCGATCATAGTTCCGATGATCTCATAGGTAGCAACAAGTCTGTCTGACGGCGGCGTAAGATGCCAGTTTGTTTCAGATAGTTTCAATCGCGCCTGCCGGATTCCGTAAGGTGAAATATGATCAAAAGCGCTGTATAACTCGTCAACGGAGTAACGGTTTTCCTGACCTCTTGCAAACAAGATTCTTTCGATATCGGTTTGGCGCTTTCTCTCTTTCGGTATGTGACGAATAAAGCGATTACGATTCATCGCTTCGTGATATGCCGCAATAATGGCTTTTGCCCTCTCAAGAACGTGTTGATCTAATGAATCTTGCCAGTTTGGAGATTGAGCAAAAGTGAATAACTCCGCGTCTGTTGCCGGATTCGCTTTGTGCTTTAGCGTTTCTTTATCCAACATATACGCGTAATACGGTAGCTTTTCAAGATTGGAGCTAACGGTATCCCAGTCGGTTCTGTCGATGAACTCTTTTATCCGTTTTGCTGTTGTTGGCTGATACCACTTTCTTTCGGAATTATCGCCGACGATCGACTTGTATTGCAGGAACAGGCTTTTCTTTGATTTTCGTATTTCCAGATACTCAGACAAATCCGGCTTTACACCGCTCTTAGCAGAGTCGATCTCTAAGCCGGTCAGGATCGCCAGCACCTCGGTATCTTGACGACTTGCCGCTCTTTCATCACTTTGGCTGTTCTCGTCATAGGCAATAATACCTCGCCGTAACGCGGCATTGCTGATCTGACCGACGCGGTTGGAAAAGGTGCTTTTGACGGTTTCCATTCTTGCCTTCCAATCATTTGCATCGGCAATGATCGGATCTGCCGACGGTATTTTCAGCACAGGTAACGGCGCTGTATTATCATATCCTTTATGGACACAGTTGTTGACCAACGGATCGGCAATTGTCTTGACCATATCTCCGTCATAGTCTGCGCCGCCGAGACGGTCGGGGATCAATGATCGGGAATCCACCATAACCACATAGCGAAGATGAGAAAGATACTTCTTTCGCAATTTACCAACCTTTGACAACGGGCAAACAAGCGCTTCTTCATTTCTTGCAATATGAGGACTGCGCAAGAGCGTATAATACTCCTGCTTTTTATATGTCGGTTTCGGTGCGTATACCGTGTTGCCGGATAAACACTCCTCCTCCAACTTTTTGTAAGCCTTACTTTCGCCCTCGGCACACCTTATTATGTACGCCAATAATCGCATCAAGTCGTCGGATAAATAACGGTTATCTCCTGCAACCAGCAACTGTCCGACAGCGTACCTTTGTCTGACGCTCTCCGCTTTGTCGGAGAGCTCCTTTTCGTATATCACTTCTTCCATAAACAGCGGATTTTGTTCGATTATCTCCGCGCGCTGTTTACGCTTATCTGTTATGCCGATATCTTCATCGTCAAGAATATCGGTAAAATGTTTCTGCCTGTTGCCAAGCTCACCGGCATAATCATAATACGCCGCCTCTGTCGTTTTCGTCAGCCAATTGCGCGGATCGGTATTCGGAGATTTATCCCATCCGAGCGGTAAGTCCAAAGGTCTGAATTCTTCTTCCGTCAAGGAGAGCGTGTTCAGAAACTGATAATTCAGTTCTGTTGTTTCCTGCGGCTCTGTTTTATCCATTCCTGAGATATACAAAGCATAGTTGTGTTTCCGGCATCGTTCCAAATACTCATCCCATGTCAGTCCGTTTTCCGTCATCCAGCCAAAGCCCTTGAACATGCTTTTGGTGAGGATCATATCCACGTCGGCAACAGCATGAGCGTTACCCCAAATATCTATCATCTTTGTTACACGCAGCTCGGATAACAGCTTTTTAAAATCAACCTCGTGAACAACTCCCTTGATATACGGCAGACGGATTTGAAAAGAATGGTGCTGTCCCGATTCTGTCAGCATATATGAAAGCTCTTTAGAGATAATTCCTTCGCCGTCAAATTCCAACACCTCTACATCTGCCTTTGCTTCAACACGGTTGTATTTGCGCGTCAGATTGTCTGTTCCGTCGTCCTCAACGGTAATGATATCAGCATCCTTTACAATGCTTTTCGGATTGTCAATTATGACGATCCTTTTTTTCGACAGTAAGTTCTGTATTTCTTCCCGACGACCGCCGGTGAACATCAAGCCGTTATAGGCGTAGAGCTTGGACAACTGACATTTCCCGATCTTCATCCCGAGCATCATCCGCCCCCGGAGAGGCTCATACACATCCTCACGCACAAACGACAGAACATTATGTCGGCTCATACTGGCTGAACGCTCAAAGGCGATATATCTGTGAGCAGGGTATCTTTCGTCAAATGCAATTTCAATCCCTTCGGGACGGAACAGATGCTCCGCTTTCGCTTGTAATTCAGCTCCCCTGCCGACAGGTCGCCTGTCAAAGACCCCTGAGAAATCGACATAGACAAACACATCTGATATCCGATCACACGGAGATGTGTTATCATCCGAACCGTATAAGACTGTCATCGCCTGATAGAACATCATACAATCGTCTTGCTCAGTAAGTTTTATGAGATATTCTTTGGACGGCTCGGTAGCGTCAAAGTGAAATCTCCAACCGCCATTTTCCCTTACAGCAGAGGTTAAAAGGCTCAAAGCCGAAATTTGAGGGATCAAATACTTTTTCATAAATTACTCCTGAAATAATCTGTCAAAAGTATAGCACAATACTCTCTATAATTCAAGTATCTGTTATTTGATAACTGCCCCCACTTTTTAAGGACAGTTATTCAAATTATTACTTGAAAGAGGTGATGTCCTATGATTGTACCAATCAAACCTGAGCAGATTGAACAGGTGAACACCCTTGTGCTTTCCTCCTGCGCCAACTGCCAAGACGGGTGCTGTCTGCTAATGGATGACGGCGACAGTTACCCTTGCGTACAACTGCTATCGGTAACGGGAATTTTCTGTCGGTATTTCCTGACAGCAGTGCATCCAGCCGATAAACAGCTTTATGCCGAAATCATCCAAAACAATCAAAATGTAAAGGAGTAATTCAATTATGAAGAGTTTTAACAACAAATTTATTATCGGTATCGACCACGGTTACGGCAACATCAAGACCGCAAATCATTGCTTCAAAACAGGTATCACCGCCCACGACAGCGAGCCGCTGTTTACAAAGGATATGCTTACCTACAACGGCAAGTATTATCTGATCGGCGAAGGTCACAAGGAGTTTCTCCCCGAAAAGCAGAACGACGAGGATTACTATGTCCTTACGCTCGCCGCTATCGCAACAGAGCTTGCGGATGAAGGGCTGACCGAAGCGGACGTTATTATCGCCGCAGGCTTGCCCTTGACTTGGACAAGCGGACAGAAGGCAGATTTTGCGAAGTACCTTTCGCAGAATGAGAGTGTGACCTTTACTTTTCGGAATGTTAATTATCATATCCGAATCTGTGATGTAAAAATCTATCCGCAGGGTTATTCCGCTGTTGTACCGATCAAGTCAACGCTCAAAGGTTTGAGTATGGTTGCGGATATCGGCAACGGTACGATGAACACATTCTATCTTGTCAACGGCAAGCCACAGAGCGGTAAAATGTTCACTGAGAAGTTCGGCACTTATCAATGCACACTTGCTATTCGTGAAGGCTTTATGCGTAAGACGCGCCGAGAGCTGAATGACTATATTATCGACGAGGTGTTGCGGACAGGTACAGCGGATATTCCCGATTCGGATTTGGAGATCATCACCGCTATTGCGGAGGAGTATGTTGCCGAGATATTCCGTCGTCTGCGTGAACACGGATATGACGAAAGTACGATGAAGCTCTACGTTTGCGGCGGTGGCGGTTGCCTGATCAAGAATTTCTACCACTGCAATCTCGACCGTGTAAAGTTTATAGACGACATCTGTGCTGCCGCAAAAGGCTACGAATATCTCGCAGACGTTTATTTGAGAGCCGAGGTGAAGAATGAAGGAAGTGTATAAAATGACGGTACGCTTTGACCTAACCAACGCCCGAGAGCGTAATCTTGCCGAGTTTATGCAGACACTGGATGTAAAGAAGTACCAATCCCGCAACCAGTTTATGATAGACGCTCTTGCGGAGTATGTGGATTTACAGTCAATTACACGAGAGCAGCACGAGAAAGATATCCGTAGTATTATCCGTGAGGAAATGAGGGCTTGCTTTGCAGAAGCAAACTTTGCTCCGCAGCCTGTAACTACAGCTTTAAGCGCAGAACAGCAGGAAGAAACGGAGCAAGACATTTTGAATGATCTGAAATTGTTTGACTGACGGCACGATGACGGCAAATTTCAAGACCGACATTAAAATTGACGGCAAAATGCCGTCATATCAAGACAGTTTTACAATCAGCAGTATAAGGCACAGCAGAAAGGGTGATAATTGCACTCCGTGGCTGTGTCTTATACTGTAGCAAGCAGGGAATTTGTACGGCAAATTCCACCTACAACAGCCCCGTAACTGTTGTAAATCTTTAGGGCCACCCTAACACCCGATGAAAGAAGGAATCATATGACAGATAAAAAAGCAAGAATCGAGCTGCGTGTCACGCAGTCCGAGAAAAAGAAGATAGCCAAGCTCGCCGAGAGCTGTGGCTTATCTCAGTCCGAATATATCAGACAAAGGGCATTAGGCTACGCGCCGAGAACGGTGCTGCCTGATGTCTTTTTTGATTTCAACCAAACGTTGTGTCGCCTTTGCGATGAAGTCGCCGACAAGGTTATGCCTGACACAGAGCGAAAACTGCTTGAAGTCACCGACGAAATCCAGCAACAGCTACTCTTGCCGTATAAAACATCAACGGCGCAGATCTGTAAGGAGATGATGACGTGGCGACAACAGGCTTCTGGCCCGTCAAAGGGCGGCTGAAAGATGTTATCAATTACGCTGAAAATTCCGACAAAACAATCGAGCGCAAATACCTCGATGATGATTTAGCCGCCGCTCTAAAATACGTTGAGAACGGCGACAGGACAGACAAAACAATGTACGTCAGCGGTATTAACTGCCCGAAAAAGCGAGCCTATGAGCGTATGATGACAACTAAACGGCGGTTCGGCAAGCTTGGCGGCAATGTGGCGTATCACGGCTATCAGAGCTTTCAGGCAGGAGAAGTCACGCCCGAAGAAGCGCACCGAATCGGCGTAGAAACTGCAAAGCGGATGTGGGGTGATGATTATGAGATTGTCGTGACGACACATCTAAATACCGACCATCTTCATAATCATATTGTCCTGAATAGCGTTTCCGTTCGCACGGGGCGGAAGTTTGAAAATCATATTTCCGACCACTACAAACTGCGTGAGATTTCTGACCAGGTCTGCCGTGAGTATGGAAAATCCGTGATTGAAAACGCTCCGTTCTACGGCGGCGACAAGGCGTATTGGGTACGCAAGAGCGGACAGCTGCCGCACAAAGATATGCTTCGTAAGGACGTTGATGAAGCGCTTGCAAATACCTGTAACCCGGTGGACTTTGAAGTTTATCTGCGCTCACTCGGTTACAAGTTTGTGAGAAACTTCAAATATGAGCATCCGTCTGTTGTTGCTCCCGATTGGCGGAAGCCTGTGAGAATAAGCAGTCTCGGTAAAGATTATTCAAGGCAAGCTATCTTAACTCGCCTGCGCACTCAACACGAGGACAGATACTTTATGGATTTCTACACGCCGAGACCTGTAGTCCGCAGAACGCCATTGATTTTGGTTATACGAAATTACGAAAAGGAGCATACGCCTGACCTGATTACCTCGCTGTTTGAGTTGATTATCACTATCGCTAAAATCTGCACGGGCTCGAATATCAAGAAAGCCGATTACCGTCCACTGTCGCCTGATTTGAGAGCAGAAATTATCAACCTTGACCGAACGCTCGAAGAATACCATTTCCTCTGCGATCAATTCATTAACTCTGCGAAGGATTTTGTGGAGTGCAAAGCAGAGATTGTTGGGAAGATTGAGAGTTATGAAGCCGAACGGCAGCAACTCCGCAATCAAATTCGCCGAGCGAAAACACCCGAGGAGGATAATCCCCTTAAAGAACAATACAAAGAAATCACCAAGAAGCTAACACCCTTGCGCAAGCAGCTCATTATTTGCGGGCGCATTGAAAACAAAGTGCCTCGACTCCGAGCTTTGATCGAACAGGAAAAGCAACTGGAGCAAGGCAGATACAAGTACAAATATTATCACCAAAATAAAACGAAACATAGGAGTTATGAACGATGACTAATATATCAATCAACAAATTACACGAATTCAGAGACCACCCTTATCAGGTGCTCGACAACGACGAGATGAACAGCCTCATCGAGAGCGTTCAGCAGCAAGGCATTATGACGCCGCTGATCGTTCGCCCGTTGGAGGACACAACCGACGAATATGAAATCATATCGGGACACCGCCGCTACCGTGCGGCGCAGAAGGCAGGGCTTACAGAAGTTCCTGCCTTTATTCGTCCCGTCAGCCGTGACGAGGCGGCGATTATGGTGGTGGACAGTAATCTTCACCGTGAGCATCTTCTGCCGTCAGAAAAGGCGTTTGCGTACAAGTTGAAGGCTGATGCGCTTAAGCATCAGGGACAACGCAACAATCTAACTTCGGGACAAATTGTCTCAAAGTCTGACGATAGACGCACAACCGCAATTATTGGAGAAAAATCAGGCGAGAGTTATAAAACAGTTCAGCGCTATATCCGCTTAACTAACCTTATCCCGGAATTGCTTGAGCTGATGGACGAGGGCAAAATCGCTTTTTCCGTAGGCGTAGAACTGTCCTACCTCAGCGTTAATATGCAGTTTTACTTACTGGATATTATTGAGCGTGACGATTGCACACCGTCCTACTCTCAGGCGTTCCATATGCACAAGGAAATGCACAACGGAACGCTCACAATGCAGTATGTTGACAAGCTGATGGCAACAGAAAAGCCCAATCAGCGTGAAATGCTGAAAATCCCAATGGACAAAGTTAGGAAATATGCTCCAAGAGTTACCGACACTCAGCTTGAGGATTTTGTCCTCAAAGCCTGCGATTATTACCAACGCTATCTCAAACGACAGCGTGACCGTGAAAGATGAGGTGTGCCTATTGAGTAAAGACTTGCAAATTGCACAATACTCTGAAGAAGCGTTAACGCTGCTCGCCAAATCGTTTGTTCCTGACGTTATTGAGTTTTATAACAGCGAGTTCGGCAAACGATACTTTGAAGAATGGCTAAAGGCACACCCAGAATATCAGGACGAGAAAATGATTGCGTAAATTTGACACAATCGACTGTTTTCGACAAATCCAGTAAAATAAAAACAAATACAGCTCTCCGTCATCTTCGGCGGAGAGCAAAGGAGGTAAAAATGAATGTAGTAATCTACGCCCGATTTTCAAGCCACAGCCAGACCGAGCAATCTATTGAAGGACAGTTGAAGGTGTGCTACGAATATGCGGAGCAAAATCATTATGCAGTTATCGGAGAATACATAGACAGGGCTGTGAGCGGTAAATATGATAATCGTGCGGAATTTCAGCGTATGATTTCTGACAGTGATAAACACGCTTTTGAGGGGATTTTGGTTTATCAGCTTGACCGATTTGCCCGTAACCGCTACGACAGCGCTATCTACAAATCAAAGCTTAAAAAGAACGGTGTCAGAGTGTTGTCGGCAAGAGAAAACATCACCAACGACGCATCTGGTATTCTCGTCGAAGGTGTGTTAGAGAGTATGGCGGAGTATTTTTCCGCCGAGCTTTCGCAAAAGATCCACCGAGGGATGGAGATAAACACACAAAAGTGTTTATCCAACGGCAGCAATCCCGGTCTTGGATTTAAGGTGGATAAAGACAGACGATTCTATGTTGACGAGGATGAAGCCAAAATCGTGCGTGAGATATTTGAGCGATACGCCAGCGGTGAAACAAAGGCAGAAATCGTAAAGGATTTGAAATGCCGCAAAGTCAAAACGTCTTTAGGTAACGATTATACCTACAACAGTCTCAGCCGTATGCTGAGCAACAAAAGATATATAGGGGTTTATATGTATAAGGGACAGGAAACGCCGGGCGGAATGCCGAGGATATTAGATGATGATTTATTCTACAAGGTTCAGGATATTCTGAACAAAAACAAAAAAGCTCCTGCCAGAACGCACGGCGAGGGTGAGTATCTTCTGACAACAAAGTTGTTTTGCGGTCACTGCAAGAATATGATGGTCGGTTACGGCGGTACGAGTAAAACCGGCAAGCAGTATCACTACTATATCTGCAAGGAAGCCCGAAAGAAGCACTGTGATAAAACAATCGTTGGCAAAAAGAAAATTGAGGACAGAGTGATAGCAGAATGTTTGAAGTTGCTTACAGATGAAAACATCAAATTCATCGCAAAAAAGGTATCCGAGGAATGTAGCAAAAGTCCCGATAACTTGACGGTCAAGCAGTTAAAGAAAGCTATTCGAGAAGCGGATACAGCCATAGAAAATTTATGGAGAGGTATTGAGCAAGGACAATCCGTGCCAATGCTGACCGAACGCCTTAACAAACGTCAGGCTGAAAAGGATGCGTTAGAAGAACAGCTCGCCATTGAACAAAATAAACGTATCTGCCTTTCGGAAGCGCAGATACTCGCTTTCCTCGATTATGTCTGCGAAATGCCGCTTGATGATTTCAACAAACGCAGAGCAATCATCAATATCCTCGTACACTCCGTCTATCTTTACGATGACCACTTCACATTGATTATCAACGCCAGCAAGAAACCTATGAGCGTTGATAACATACCGTTAGAGGAAATAGAAGAAGCCTTTAACACCGATAAAACCTGCACGGAGCAGTGTTCGACTATGACGTCGCCTGCTCCACCATGGAAAATGACGGTAAGTATCGCTATATACTTGCCGTCGTTTTCTTTCATACCGTACAGTGGAGATAAGGGGAATCGAAGGCGAGCGTGCCTGTTGGGAGAGCGCGTGGTTCGCATTCACGAGGTCATCTATTCCTCCTCACCCTCTATTTCAACCACTGAACACCGCTAACAAACACACTCATGCACACAAAAGCACCCGGATCACGCGGACCCGGGTGCATTTATATTATGTGTATATCAGCGGCCAGTCGCCTTGAGCATAGAGAACGGAGTTTTTAGGATGATCTTCAGGTCGCCGAGAGTCGTACGCGTCTCAATATAACGCAGGTCCATCTCGACCCATTCATCGAACGAGATATCATTGCGGTTCTTGGCTATCTGCCAGTCGCAGGTGATGCCGGGGGTGACTATCAGGCGCAGCTTGTGATAATCAGAATACTGCTCCACCTCATCGGGCAGCGCGGGACGAGGGCCGACAAGGCTCATATCGCCCTTGATAACGTTGATGAACTGGGGCATCTCGTCGATAGAGATCTTCCTGAGGAACTTGCCGAAACGGGTTATACGCGGATCATCCTTGATCTTGAACACAGGTCCGTCCATCTCGTTCATATCCGCCAGCTCAGCCTTACGCTTATCGGCGTCGACATACATCGTTCTGAACTTGTACATATAGAACTTTTCTCCGTGGCGACCGATGCGTATCTGCTTATAAAACGGACTTCCGGGATCATCGATAACAATGATCAGCGCGATGATCAGCATAGGTACGATAATGATGGCCAGAATGATAACCATCATTATGATATCAAAAGCTCGTTTTTTCTTCCAATATGATTTATAAGACTTCTCAAGGAGCGAGCGCATCCTATCGGCAGTCTTTTTATCAACCTGATCGTATTCTAAAAATGCCATGTGATCCCCCGGGTCTGATGCCTACGCAATCTGGAGATCACGTGCCGCAAAATGTCATATATTATAGAATATTATACCATACCGTCGGATACCTTTCAAGACAATTGCGCTAGGAATATTGCACAAAAGTATTGTATCACACTGTTCAACATCCACAAGCGCTGTTGTTCAAAACAAAAGCGCCGCGCTGTATAAACCAACTATACAGCGCGGCGTATTACGCACATCTATCAATCATTATCTTTCATTGATTTTTTCACCTGATACATCGCGTTATCGGCACGTTTGAATATCGTGTCGAGCGACTTATCAGTTTCGGGATCATAATCCGCCATTCCGATAGCTATGATCGGTCCGCCGTCTTTACGGTTCTTGCGATTGCTCGTGTGGATCATATCGACCAGCGCGCTGCGGTTATCAAAATCTCTGCCTCGCAGTATGACCGCGAACTCATCGCCGCCGATACGGTGTACCGGACTGTGCGAAAAGACGTCGCATATGATACCGCACGCCTGACGGATATATTCGTCGCCTGCAGCGTGACCCATGGTATCGTTGACTTTTTTGAGCTCGTTCAGGTCACATACCGTAACGGCGAGCGAGTTGATACAGCCGTCCTTTATCTCCTGATTTATGATCATCTCCAGCTGCTGATACGCGTAGCTGTTGCCCACTCCGGTCATGCCGTCCTTATAAGCCATGACCTCGACCCGGTCGAACTCTCTCTGCCGCTTAGCCATCAACGAGTATACCAAGAACAAGATGCCTACAGCGATAACGATCAACGCTATGCGGATCAAGTTGTTCCGCGTCAAAGAATTATTGAGCTTATCCATCTGGTTGCCGACATAAGTCTCGACCCGAGCCTCCGACTCCTTAGCGTCATCGGGATGATATTCTCTTACGTGCTCGCCGTACTTCTCGCTGATGCTGTTCTGCGCGTCGGCGATCGCAGAGCTGTTCGCCTGCTGCATCCAGACGATAGATGTGAACATGATCAGGAACAGCAGGACTATCCACACCACGATCGACTTGCCGTAGCGACGCGTCTTATCCTTGCCTAACACATTGCGGAAGAACACAAGGCCGAGTATGCTCCATACCGTCAGGATCAGGTATGACTCGGTGCCCAGCGTGCTTACCGATGAGATATTAGGTATCAGGAAGTATGCCGCGAACGTCAGCGAGAACAGAACGCCCACAACGCCGCAGACTATCATTTTTTTGTCGCGCTCTTTGCGCGCCTGCATCAGCGCCGCCGCCGATGTATAACTGTAGATGATCGTTCCGCCCACAGTGGTGACGTCGACGATCCAGCTGATCGCCGTTCTGCCAAAGAACGGGATAACGGCAGATATCAGCATGATGAACAGTATAGTATTGGTGGGGTTGCCGTCCTTGTTGGTCTTTGAGAACCATTCGGGCAGGATCTCATCCCTCGCCATAGCATACAGCATGCGTGATGAGGCGATCGTGTTACCGATGATGCCGGTGATGATACCGCCCAGTACGGTCACGCCGAGGATGATTATGCCGGTATTGCCCATAGCCTTGCTGACTGCGTAGAAGGTCGGCAGAGCCTGAGTGCCGCTCATCTCGCCGAGCGACGCGATATATGACGTCCAATCCGAGAAGCCCTCGGGCAGAGCTGTGACAGCCAGCAGACTGAGCAGGATATAGGCGAGTCCTGCCGTGAATACCGATATGATAATGATGATGAAAGACTTGTTCTCTTTGAACCGGAACTCCTCAGCAGAGTGTGAGACCGACTCAAATCCGACATAAGCCCAAGGCATCAGAGCGACTATGCTGACGATCTGGCTGATCTTGCCCGAACCGGCAAGCTCAGAGAAACCCGGCTCAAAGGACGGCGTCGCTCCACTGTTCTTGTTAACGGCTACGATAAAGCAGAATACGATGCCGCCGATCAGGACCAGTGCCATGACTATCTGTACCCACATCGCGATACGCTTCCTGAACATACAGAACAGTCCGCAGATGATCAGCACGCCCACAGACGCCAGTATCTCGCCGAAATAGATATCATATCCGGCTATCTGATAATGGAACCCGAACTGGAATATATCGCCCAGCAGGTTTCTGCCTATCAGCGCGAGAGCCGTCAGATTGGCCCATATGATGACTACATAGGTCAGCACCAGGAACCATGCGCTCAAAAAGCCGTGGTCATGTCCCATGATGTTCTTGGTATAGGTATAGGTGCCTCCGGCGTCGGGAAAGCGTTTCATCAGATAATAGTAGTTTCTGCCTATTATCAGCATGATCAACGCGCCAATAGCGATACCCAGCGCGGTGCCTATCGGTCCGGCTATCGGCAGGAACGTGGTTCCAGGCATCACAAAGGCTCCCCAGCCCACGCTGCATCCGAACGACAGCGCCCAGACCCCTAACGGAGATAAATACTTTTTCAAACTCTTTTGTTCCATATTCCGCCTCGTATATGTTCAGTATATATGATTATGCGTATACGACAGTTCTGATAACAAAGGGATTGAGAACGATCGCGGCTTTTATATGCTCTTCGGCGCGTGTGCCTAACTTTCTATATCGGATGTATAGAAGCAGCAGCCCCGGCGTCCGTTCTGCTTGACTTTATATAGAGCGGCGTCCGCCTCACGGTAGACCTGTTGTGTATCCGACGAATCGCTGCACAACGAAACGCCTACGCTGATCGACATCTTAGGCAGATCGTTATCAGCATTCGCAAGATCGGTGTTGATCTGCTCCACCTTTTGTTTTATCATACGCTTGCAGTTCTTGTTGACATGGATCATCAGTACAACAAATTCATCTCCGCCCAAACGACAGATATAATCATCAGATCGGAACCTGCTCCTGAGAACGTATGTGATGTGCTTTAGCACCCTGTCGCCGGTCTCGTGTCCGTAGTGATCGTTGACGTATTTGAACTGATCCGCGTCGATGAGCAAAAATGCCGTGCTCTTAAGATCGATGCTCTTGACGATAAGGTCATATCCGGCTCGGTTGAACGCGCCGGTAAGCTCATCGTGCGATGCCTTGAACGACAGATGCTCTATGCTCTTTTTATACGCCAAGTACATCTTGTTGTATGTTCCGGCAAGGTATCTGAACTCGTTCGCTCCCACTATCGGCAGCTCACGGTCATTCTTTATATGCTCAACCGCTCGCAGCAGGGGGTTGATGCCCAGTCTGGTAGTAAGCCACAGCATCAGTACCAGACCGATCGTCTCGATGATGATCAGGATGACCATCCATATCAGGCTGATATAGGTATGCTTTTCAAGACTGTCCTGGTTATGGTGCATAACGCTCTTTAGCTCTTCGATACACTCGTTGAACGCCGTGCGGATCTTATCCTTCTGCTTATTATACTCTTCATCGTGCATCATCTGCTCCGCCAGCGACTTTTTCTCGCTCGCGGACAGCGCGCTGTCCTCAGCGCTGAGCTTGATCCCGGTCAACGCCTCAGGGATATCCTTATCCCCCTGCGCGTCCAGTATGAGTCTCATCGCGTAATACTCTGTATCCATCAGAGTGAGTGACTCGGCCATCGCGTTCTTGAGTCTCTCCAGCGCCGGCGAATCGGGCAGATGGTTCTCCATCACATCGATAGCATTGTCGCGGCGGCGTGTCTGCTGCGCCTCGGTCAGATAGTTGTCCAGATGTGTCCTGTCCCCTATCACCGTATATGCCTGAGCCTCTTCGGTCAGATAATCCGACGCGCTCATCAGGCCGGTGGCGGCCTCCTGCAGGCTGATATAATCATCGGTAGCCAGCGACAGCTGATGGAACGAACTTATGGTACGGAAGGATATCGTCAGCAGTACGGCTGTCATCGCCAAAAATACTGTCAGCATGATGACAAAAGTCAGCCTGAGCGATACTCCTTCTTTATTTGCTTTTTTTACAAGATTCTTCATGTTCTCCTCCGCCGAAAACCCCATTATCCATCGCGAGTCTTCGACCTCGTGATCCGGCAGCGCGATCCGCAATACGCGCTGTATACGGATGATATGATTTCATACGGTCATCCATCTGACACATTATGTCAAAGACGGATCCATTATCCTTTATATTCTTTATACCATTCGGCAAAGGCTCTCAGACCCTCGCGGATGCCGATCTTAGGCGTAAATCCGTAGTCGTCCTCCAGAGCCGAAGCGTCGGCAAAGGTGACCGGCACATCGCCGGGCTGCATCCCCACCAACTCACGGTGGCCCTCAAAGTCATAGTCCTCAGGCAGTATGCCTGCTCTGACCAGCTCCTCCTGCAGGGTGCTGATATAATCCAGCAGATTTTCGGGCGTTCCGCCGCCGATGTTATAAACGGCATACGGAGGCAGCGGCAGACCGTCTTCGCCGACAGCCTTCTCGGGAGCTCCGAGCATCACGCGATACACGCCCTCGACGATATCGTCGATATAGGTGAAGTCGCGCTTGCAGTTGCCGTAGTTGAATATCTGTATCGTCTCGCCGCGGCTGAGCTTTTCGGTCGCGCTGAAATAGAACATATCCGGTCGTCCGGCAGGGCCGTATACCGTAAAGAACCTCAGCCCCGTGGACGGGATATTATATAGCTTTGAGTAGCTGTGAGCCAACAGCTCGTTGCTCTTCTTGGTAGCCGCGTACAGGCTGACAGGATTATCCACCATATCATCAACGCTGAACGGCACCTTCTTGTTGCCGCCGTACACACTGGAGCTGGAGGCATATACCAGATGCTCGACAGGATAGTGACGGCAGGCCTCGAGGATATTGAAGAAGCCGATCAGGTTGCTCTCGATATACACATCCGGATGATCTATGCTGTATCGCACTCCTGCCTGAGCCGCAAGATTGACGACGACGGCAGGATGATATTCGGCGAACACCCGATCCACCAGAGCCTTATCCGCCAGGTTTCCGCGGATAAATATATGCTCGACCGGCGAAGTCTTTGCCGCCTCTTCGATCAGAGAGAGTCGATACTCTTTGAGCTGAGGGTCATAATAATCGTTCATCGAGTCGAACGATATGACCGTGCCGGATGTCATCTCTTTGAGCAGGCGCAGTACAAGATACGCGCCGATAAATCCGGGAGAACCGGTCACCAATATCGTTTTTCCGTTTATTTCTACAGGCTGTTTCATACGAACACCTCTTTGATTTCTATTGCTTCAGGATTCGGCTTCCTGTGATGCTTCTTGCTTAGGCTTTTTGGGTTTGCGTACGCTCTTTAGCACTTTTATGATGGCTTTGTGCTTGATGATCGCGGCTATCAGCACAGCTCCTATCAGCGCATAACGGACGATGGGCAGATCATAGAGGAACACCACCAGCAGTCCCAGCACGATTATCACCAGGAACAGTATCATCATACGTCCCGTGCGGTATATCCTGTTCACTCCGATCGCCTTCTTGACGCTGTAGGTCATATAGAAGTAGTGTGTGAGAGCAAATACGGCAAAGCAGAACAGCGTAGTGTACGCCGCTGCGATATAGCCGAACCAGTTGATAAAGATATAGTTCAGACCGATATTCAGCAGAGCGCCGCCCATCGAGATATACATGGTGAACTTGGTTTGATTATAGAAGAACTCGACGTTAGCGAACGTTGAATACGCAAATGAGAAGAACATTCCCACAGCCACCGGTGGGATGACATACACCGCCTCCTGATAATTGCGCCCGGCGAGCACCAGCATGAGCTCCGGAGCGAAGGCCGCGAACATCAGGGTCAACACGCCCATTAGTATGAGCACCAGGAAGGTCGTATCATCGAGCTGCTTATGCTCCTTCTTCTCCAGCTTATCATACTGCCACGGCACTATCGCGTTGTTCAGGCTCTGGGTGAATATCCTCATCAGCATACCGGCGTTATACGCGACGCCGTACAGGGCGATCGCCTCGATGCCGACCATCTTCTGCACCATGATCCTGTCGAACGAATCCAGCACATACTGCGACAGATAATGCAGGAACAGTGGGATGTTGAACAGCAGAGCGAACTTGGCGTATTTTGCTACGAAAAGCGTCTTGGCTTTTTTTGCGTTGTAGAAGAACAGCATCAAGCCGAACGCAAGGTTGACGATAACACATGAGATGATGCGAGCGTAGCCCTTTTCGTCAGAGATAAGCACAGCCGCTACGCCCAGTCCGGCGTTGAGCACCGACATCAACAGCGTTCGTATGACTACCGGTTTATATATGTACTCGTATCGTTTCCTGATAGTCCAGAAGTCGATCGCAGGTGCTATCAAAAGCTCCATAAAGATCGCCACCATGATAAAGGTGGGCAGTTCGATAAAGTTGTTGATCGGCTCGCGGAATATCAGATATATCCCGAAGAACACCGAGGTGATGATGAACGTGGTCGACTGCATAGTGGATGTATATGCGTCGCGATCCTCCTTGAACTTGCTCATGCCCTTGTTGAACACAGCATAGTTCAGGCGAAAGGTCGTTATCATCGTGAGTATCTGCAGCCACGAGTTGTATACATTGAACTGACCCATCTGCTCCTTGGTCATGATACGGGTGAAGATGGGCATGGTCAGCATAGCTATGCTCTTTTGAAGAACACTGCATACGACGAACCACAGCGCGGCTTTAGCCGGCAGTGGGATGGTATTATATTTTTTCAGCGCTTTTTTGACAAAACTCATTTACGCTTTCCACTCTCTTTGATGCGTTTGATTTTATTTATTGCCTTTCCGGGCAAAGTACCGTAAGTGAAGTTGTAGTCCGCGATCTCACGGGGCACACAGGTCGCGTTTATAGCCTTTTCAAAGTCCTGTGTCTTTCTGTATTCTTCGAGGAACCTATCGCGGTCTTTGTGACGCTTTGACGGATGATTGAGCTGGTCGTTCTTCGGCTTTGCCTCTTCATAATCTCTCTCTTCCAGCAGGGTCACATCGCGTATGCTGTCTATGAGCGACTGTCCTTTTTCCGTATTGACGGTCACCACGGATACCTTGCCGTTCATCGGTGTACTAAGCGCGCTTTTATCCAGTCCCCAAAAATCGCCCAGAGTGATATCCGAACAGCGGCGATCCGCCGCGTACTGACAGCGATAGCAGTTCTCCCTGATATTCAGCGAGGTGAAGAACGCTCTGTAATATGTATCCTGATCGCGGAAGATATAGTAAATGCTTTCATCCCCCGAAAAGACATTCATACAGTAATCGCGCCTGCCTAAACGGAAGCTGATCTTAGTGATTTCCTTACCGCCGACAACGGTTTTCATATGCTCATTGAACATTTTTACTGGTGGGATACCGTGACAGATAAGATCGACGCAGAACAGGTTATCGTGATCTTTGCCCAGATAGTTCTTCAGTCCGCCTATCTGGCAGGGTGTACCGGTGAACAGCACCTTTTTGCCGGCTTTGAGCTCGGATGATACGTCGCGATAGATATCGCCGATGCTGCTCTGCGCATACTTGGAATCCCTGAGCTTTTCGGTGTCTTCGGCGGTCTCGGCCTTGATATGCTTCACGACAAGCTCTTCGCCTGTTTCGAGTGCCGCTCCGTATACGACGCCTCCGCCGGCAATGATGCTCTCAGCGAGCGCCGCTCCTATACCGCCTGAGGCAGACTCTTTATGAGCCGCTTCGTCCTTACGCACAGCGGCGTAGCATTTGATCGGAGCGCGAAGCTCCACGGGGGTGTTCTGCGGACAGACCTTCTTGCACATACCGCATCGGATACACTTTTCGGGATCGATCATCGGCAGGGTCCTGCCGTACAGATCGACCGTGACGCCCACAGCGTCCTCAGGACACTTGTTAAGGCAGGCGAAGCAGCCGCTGCAGCTGTCGGACGGACATATCTGATAGTCAAAGCTCTTGCTGCCGACCGCTTTCTCTATCGCCTGTGTGAGCAGGCTGACGCTGTCCTTGCGTATCGCGGCGATCTTCTTATCCACCTTATCATAATCTATGCCGCCGCTCAGTATCTTTGTCAGCCCGGCCTCGGTGACGCCGTTGATGTCCAGACATCTTTCGGGGATTCCGAACTGCTCCAGCAGCTGAGTGGTCTTAGGGCTGTATGATATCGACGCGAAGTTCGCGTGGTTTAGTATGCAAAAGATCGAGCCGTGGAAGGTCGCCGTGACGGTCGCCTTGCACTGACGTATAAGGCTCGAGAACTCCAGCGGAGAACACTCGCAGATATGGTCGCACCAACTGTGATTGAAGCAGCAGCCGACCAGCTTCATGCGGTTCTTCTTAGCATATGCCTTTATCGCGGCTATGCTGTCTTCGCTGAGAGTCGCGTAGGTGTATATCAAAAGGCAGTCGTTCTGACTCAGATAATCGTCATGGAACTCGCGGCCGTAGCCTTCGACCGGCACCAGCATGGTGGGGTCGCATACTATCTGAGCTTTTCTGCCGGTGACCTCTTGAACAAAATCGACCGTCTTGCCGTCGCGCACCAGCAGGTCGCTGAGCTTGCGCAGAGCGTTGATCTGCTCGGGGCTCTTCTTGAGCAGTTCGGTGTTCGCGCCGCCGATGCTGGCGGCATATGATATCACCGGATCCCTGCCTATGCCCCAAAAAACAGGCTTTCTGAAAGCAGGATGAGTTATGTTCCATATCTCGTCGCTGCCCAGGATATACAGATCGGCGTTGTCGCTGTCTTCGCTTACGACACGGAACTCCTCCTGATCCTTACAGAACTGCGCATATTTGCGCTTGCCGAACTCCTGATTCTTTTTGAATCTCAGGGGGAAGAGCTTTTCTTTTTTGCGAGTAGGCTTCTCCTTATAGTATAAGGCGCGGACATAATCCTCGCTGCGTGTGGGGATGTGAGAGACGCTGTGTCCCAGCTCCTCCAGCTTGCGCTTCAGGCAATAAGCCTGCAGATACGCGCCGTAATTAGATGAATCATATGGGGTTATAACGGTAATGTTCATCGTAATGCTCCTTATCCGATAGCTTCTTTAAGATACTCCAGCGATTCCTTAGCCAGTTCTCTGCGCTTTGCGCTGACCGCGGCATAATCTATCTTTGCGTCGAGGTCGACGGTCGCCGCCTCCTGCTCGGAGATATAGCGCGATTCCGCGCCGAGCTTCTTTAAGCTGTCTCCGATACGCTTGTCGCGGATCGGCTCGCCTTTGTCATCCGCTTTTTTTATACTGAAAAACGGCTTTTCAAACACCAGTGAAAAGGCCGTCCCGTGGAACGAATCCGTGACTACAAGAGAGGCGTTCTTGATGAATCCGAAAAACTCTGTGGGAGAGGTATTCCTCTTGGGATAACAAAAGTCTTTGAAATATCGCTCCGTCTTGTAAGAGTTGATATCGGTATACAGATAATACACCGGCATATTGGTTCGCTCAGACAGTGTTTGCGCCGCCCTCTGAGTGGTGGGGTTGTGATGCACCGTATACAGGAATATATACGGGCGCTCTTCACGCCTGGGCGCGCAAATGCAGTCATAATCCTCTTTTTCGTGCAGCAGCGACGGGTCGAGTACAACCCTGACCTTATCGCCTGTACCCAAAAACGCCTCGAGCTGTTCCTTAGCCGTTTGCTCGCGTACGGATAAACGGTCAAAATCCGATATAAGCTTCTTGTACAGCTGAGGATCCTTGAATTCATCCGAAAAGCCATCGTTCAGGCTGACTGCGTAGGATATCTTCTTGAGAGTATGAGGTATCGGCAGATAATAGTTGATGTCGCTGTCCTTTGACTTGGGGTTCCATATCTGGTCGCTGCCGCATATAATCGCGTCATACTTGTCAGCAAGCCCAGTCATATCGTCCCCATAGCGGTATTTTTCCGGGCTGAGGTCGAGGTGCTGTTCACGAAACTCAGCGAACAGCTTCTTCCTGTTCGTCAGCACCCCTGCATGGAGCAGGTTCACGGTATTGTACTTTACGCGATACAGTGAATTGGGCTTTCTGAACAGGCCGTACATATGGTTATAGTTATCGGGTTGATAATCGATGACCTCTACATCGTGGCCCATGGCCTTGAGCGTTTCTTTCAGCGCGAAGGCCTGAAGAACGGAGCCATAGTTCACAGACTTGTGAAAAGTGAGTATTCCGATTTTTTTCATAGGACCATGACCCCCTGATGATCTTGATGTATCACTTGTCGAGCTCTCGCTCTGCACAGCTCAGTGCCGAAGCGATGACCGCATCCATATCATAGTATTTGTATTCTCCCAGCCGTCCGCCGAAGATCACATTCTCCTCTCGGTCGGCTAAAGCGCGATAGTCAGCATACAGCTTTGTATTGCGCTCGTCGTTTACGGGATAATATGGCTCGTCGCCCGGCTTCCATTCGGAGCTGTACTCGCGGCTGATAACGGTTTTCGGCAGATCGCGGCCGTCTTCATCCTTACCGAATTCGAACCACTTGTGCTCGATGATCCTCGTCCACGGAGTTTCGCGGTCGGTATAATTTACGGCGGCGTTGCCCTGGAAGTTAGGGATATCCAGCAGCTCGTTCTCAAAGCGCACGGAGCGATATTCGAGATTGCCGAGTTTAAAGTCAAAATACGCGTCGATCGCGCCGGTGTAGAGGATCTTATCGGCGATCGCGTTCAGCTCAGTCCTGTTCTCGAGATAATCTGTGTTCAGCCTGACCTCTATCCCCTCGAGCATATTCTCGACCATCTTGGTATATCCGCCGATCGGGATGCCCTGATAGAGCGCGTTGAAATAGTTGTTGTCAAAGGTCAGTCGTACCGGCAGACGCTTGATGATAAAAGCCGGCAGCTCCCTGCAGTCGCGGCCCCACTGCTTTTCGGTATAGCCTTTGATCAACTTTTCGTATATATCGCGTCCGACCAGCGAGATTGCCTGTTCCTCGAGGTTCTGAGGCTCTCCCTTGATCTGAGCGCGCTGTTCTTCTATCTTCTCAGCCGCCTGCTGAGGGGTGACGACGCCCCACATACGGTTGAAGGTGTACATATTGAAAGGCAGCGAATACAGCTCGCCCTTGTAGTTCGCCACAGGCGAGTTGGTAAAGCGGTTGAACTGCGCAAAGCGGTTGACATAATCCCACACATCTTTGAGGTTGGTGTGGAAGATATGCGCGCCGTACCGGTGTACGTTGATCCCCTCTGTCTTTTCGGTATATATGTTGCCGGCGATATGGGGACGCTTATCTATCACCAGAACCTTTTTCCCTCTATCTGCCGCCTCTCGGGCAAACACCGCGCCGAACAGTCCGGCGCCCACGATCAGATAATCATACATGGTTTCTTATCGGCAGGGTCGGCCCCACCGGTCCTCCTTCAGTTTTTGTTTTTGATCCTGCCAGTATTTTTGGCAGGTTAGCCTTGATACCGAAGCTGATCGCTACGGCCGCGGCATAGAACAGAAACGACGAATCATATAAGAAGTTCCCCGTAAAGCCGTACAATATAAAGAACAGCTGTACAGCCAAAGATACAGAAATAGCCAGTAGATAATCCGGATTCGATTTTTTGATGGCGATCAGGCTCCTCATCGTTATAATAAAAGTGATGAGCAGAGCCGACACAGCTACAACAAATCCTATGATGCCTATATCATACAGCATCTGCACATATACGTTGTGAGTGCCGTTGGCCGCACCGTCGACGTTGGCTATCTCTTGGTTGAATGTAAACGAGAACCAGCCGTGACCGAAGAACGGCTTTTCAAAAACATGGCTCAGCGCATAATCCCACATCTTAAAGCGATATTGACTCGCTCCGTCAGATCCCGCCTTACTCAAGCGATCCAGCGTCTGTGAGATCGCCGGCACCAGTTCGATGATCATACCTCCCATGGAGGCAACGCCTCCTACTATCAGGAGCGTGCGCGTCATCTTTCTGCTCATCGACTCTCTGTTAGCTATATAATAGATAGCTATGACGACCGCGCCGCCGAACAGCAGATGCGCGCGCTTTGTCGTCATGAATATAGCATAGATAGCGGCTAACGCAGCGCCGATCACTATGATCTTCTTGGGTTTGCTTATCTTGACGCAAAAGAGTATACAGAACAAAACTATCATAACGATAGCCAGATACGTACCGTTGTGCGAATAATGCCCGGCCAAACCTGCTCTGTATCCGTACAGTCCGTTGAAGGTCCCGTTCTGGTACTCTTTATATGTCCTGGCGATAAAAGTCTCATAAAGACCGCTGTTGACATAAAAGAGTATGGTGGCGATAAGATTAGGCAAGCCGATGATCAAGATCACCGCCGGAGCCTTCTTAGTCCACTCCGGGTCGTATGTGCATACAAAGAACACCATTACACACAAAAAGAACTCGTACGACTCGTTGGATTTTCCGTGAGCGAACTGCGCGTTATTGATCAGCACGAACCCAAGGAATAAGATCCAGATAAGGTGCGGACGGATAAACTTCATACGGAACACGGAGAATATCAGCGGCACGAATAACATGATCAGCCACAGCAGGCGTATCATGTTATTTGTTATCTTCAATTTTGGCAGCAGGGTCCAGTAGTTCGCTTCTAAAACTACTATCGCGACCAGTACCAGTACAGCGAACCGGTACAAAGGTCTGAGCCCCAGTTTCATGCTTTATCCTCCCATCAGTAGGATGCTGTTTACTCGTTGAACTGATTGAGCATCAGCATATGCTTCATACAGAACAATCGTAATTTGACCTTAGGATCCAGCTCAGGGCGCATTTTCAGCGCTTCTTTCCATGGAGAAGAAGACATGGCTTTTTTCATCTTTCTTTTCTTCTCTTTTTTGGAGAGGGTGTTTTCCTCGGCAAAATAATCGCGGAACAATATCTGCTTGAGCTTTGAGAGTATCCACTTCATATATGATACATATACGATACCCTCGCTATTAAGATAAGTGGGATTGAGGATAGCTACCGGCTGTGACATCTGCCCAATGATATTGGGATTATACTTGCCCAGGACGCTGAAGTCATTCAGGATATAATAATACCACAGCTTGTCCGACAGGCAGATCGTGACTCCCATGTCTATCATATCCAGAGCCCAGATAGTGTCTTCGCCTACGGCTACTCCCTCACGGAATTTGAGCTTGAGCGCCGTATCTCTCTTGATCAGATGCGACCAACAGCCCTCGCCGTTGAACTCGGTATCGTCGCCGCAGCTGAATCTGGGATTTCCTTTAGTAAATATATGCGCCTTGAACTCGTCGCGTATCGCGGGAATGTCAAGGATCGTATAGCCGCCGTTGGGCTTATCGTCAGCCGGAGCAGTTGGAGGGACGCTGTTCTTGCGTATCCTGCCGATGACCACCTCGCATCCGGTAGCTTCTGCCGCGGCAATGCCGTCCTCGATCGCGCCCTTGTCCAGCAGATCGTCGCCGTCGACATACATGATATAGTCGCCGGAGGCCTGTTCTGTACCTAGGTTCCTCGCAACGGATACGCCCTCGTTCTCTTTATGTATGACTCGTATCCTGCTGTCACAGGCGGCGATCTCGTCCACTGCGTCGGCGAATTCTTTTTTACTGCCGTCATCTATCAACAGTATCTCAAGATCGCTGTAGCTCTGATCCAGCACGCTTTTTACGCTCTTTTTCAACACTTCGGGCTTTGTATTATAAACCGGTATAATAACGCTTACCATATCAAAATTCCTTTTTTATCGCCATGCCGATGCTTTCTTTTGAGCCGCTTCTGCCGTTGTACCACAGCATCATCGCGCCGTCCTTTATACATACGGACGGCTTGTATACCGCGTTGGCATCCCAGCGGTTCTTTTCCGGAGAGATGATGGGGTTCGCCTTATCATCTGTCCAGCCGTCTATGCCGCTATCAGAATACGCCAGACCTATCCTCGCTACATCGACATTCTGATAGGTTATATATGCCATGCAGTATCTGCCATCATCCATACGGATGATATCGCAGGCGCCGACTTTACACTTTTTATACTCTGTGCCGGGGTCGGCGGTCATCACGGGTTGTGAGCGTTTTGTCCAGTTCACCCCGTCAGCGCTCTGAGCATATGCCAGCACATCGGGTTCAAAGTTCTCGCCTGCGGCGTACCACATACGGAACAGCTGCTTTTCTTCATCATACATCACACACGGGTTCATCACCGCGGCGGTCTCAAAAGCAAGCTCCGGGTCCACCACAGGGTCGCTCTGTACACGGCTGAAATGTATCCCATCGTCGCTTTTTGCCAGTCCTATACGGCTGATCCCATTCTGCTGACCGGTATAATACAGATACCATACGCCGTCTTTTATCAGGAAGCATCCGCGGTTGAGGTTATCCTCCCATGTCCCGGGGATCGCCTTGAGCGCGACGCAGCGCAAAGACCAGTCCGCGCCGTTGTCGGAGGTATACAGCTCCAGCGAACGGTCGGGGCGGTTGGACACACACATAACGAACCTGCCGTCCGTCACTCTGACGAACGGGTCGAACATACTGCCTCCGTCCTGCCTGTACAGCACGGGATTCGATTCATGTTTTTTGAAGCCGCCGGATGTCGGCGGATAGTCATAAGAGCGCTTTTGGTTCAGCGCCTTATCGACTTTGCGCTTGACGCGACTAACGATATCACTCATCTGCTATTTCTTTCAGTGTTTTTATATAATTTTCGGCGAAGATCTCGACGTTATAATCCTTTTCAAATATGCTCTTCACTTCGGCTCCCAGCGCGGCGCGCTCGTCAGGCGACTTTGCGCGCAGTTCCCTGAGCTTCATCGCCGCCTCTTCAAGCGTGCGATAAAACATAAATCCGCCGGAACCGTAGCTCTTGAAATGCTTGTTGCCGCCGGTTTCGCTGAGCACCATCGGTACGCCCAGCGAGATGACCTCCAGCAGTATCAGATCAAAATACGTCTCACGGTTAGGCAGGACAAAAACATCCGAAGCCGCTATCATCGAATGGGGATCGTTGGTCCAGCCTACCTCTATCCACCGCTCGTGATCAAGCCCCGACAGGGGCTGTTCCAGACCGGCTATGATGAAGTATACGTCCTTATGCTCTTTGAGCAGTTTTTCCCCCAACAGCTTGAGATCCGCATATCCCTTGATCTCGTTATGTCTTCCGGCATAAGAGATCAGGAACGCGTCCTCGGGGATATTATACTTCTGCCTGAACTCGCTGCGCGAGATCTTCGGCGAGCATCCTACGATGCCGGTAGTCATATATTTCAGCTTCTTTTCATCACGGATAGAAGCATATTTCTCCCATGTATTGAAGTACGGTTCCTCCGCCTCCGGGCAGGGGAAGATGATCGTATCCGCGCGTTCAAAAGCAAATAGGTCTATGTTCTCGATGCGGTCGATCTTCTTTTTGAACAACTTATAATCAAAGGGGTTCAGCCATGTCAGCTTCTCTTTATACATAACGCAAGGCGAGTGGGAGGTGAGGATGACCTTGCCGCGATAATCCTTTAGCGAATCCCGGTTCAAAAACAGCGCGTCGGTAGAATGGAAGTGGATCATATCATAGTCGTTGAACTCTTCATAGACCTGATATCTCTCTTTTTCATATCTGATATCCTTGATAGCTCTGCGCAGCTCTCTGAGCCTTTTCGGCACCTTATCCTTGCTCTTAACGGTCTCTCGAAGAGGTCTGGGAGCTTTTTCAAAAAAGGTTATCTCCATATCCTCTGTGCCGCAGGACTGCAGTCCCGTCCTCAGGTTATACAGATACCCTGCCGGACCTCCAGCAGGTCTTAAAGATTCTTCCGGATAGAAAATCAATACTTTTTTCATGCTCGTCCCCTTATGATAAGCTGTTTTTGTAACGTTACTGCAACGCTTGCGAATAGAACTCGATCAGTCCGTCGGCTACGTCTGAGCTGTCGTAACCCTTCTCTTTTATCAGCAGGTACCTTTGCTCCCTGGGGATATCCGACTCTTTTGCCTTCAACACCGTCTGAGCCCAGACCTGAGCGGACGTATCGAGCGATAAAACGTCATATTCCCCGGTCAGATGGCACTCGTCGGTGATAGTATCTGAACAGATGACCGGCAGACCGGCTGCCTGAGCCTCTATCAGCGTCAGCGGCAGACCCTCATACAGCGAGGGGAACAAAAACGCGTCCGCCGCGCTGAGCATACGGTGCACATCCGAGATCTGACCCATGAACATCACCTTATCCGAGAGGCCGAGGTCTTTGACCTTCGACTTGATCTGATCCTCCAGAGGGCCAATGCCGATCAGCATGAGCTTAGCCGCCGGATAAAGCTCGCAAAGCTCCTTAAAAACGTCGATGATGAACGTATGGTTCTTCTGATCGTGAAAACGTCCGACATGACAGATAACATAGTCGTCGTTTATACCCAGTTCGGTTCTCTTCTCTTTACGGAACTCGGGGTCAAACCTGAATTTTTCGGTATCTATACCGTTGTTGATTATCCTGAAATCGCCTTTTTTACCGTACATATACTCGCCGGCCCACTGCGAACAGGCAAAATGCACGTTGGCGTTTCTGCCGAAGCCTCTTGTGACAAAGTATTTTACATATCCCTTAGGCGTCTTTGAAAAGGACGCAATATGGCTGTGAGATATCCTGACGGGTACTCCGGCCTTTTTTGATATCTTCAGATACAGAGATCCCAGCGAGCTGTGGTGTCCGTGGACGATGCGATATCCGCCGTCCTTGATGACCTTGGTCAGAGCTTTTTTATACTTAGGATAGTTTTTGTCATCCAAGAAGGGGATATGGTACACCTTGCCGCCCCTGTCCGTGATCTCCTGCTCATACATTCCGATCTTGTTGCGATGCACGACAAAGTCGAACTGTACCTTAGAGGTATCTATCTTTCTGTATATATTCATGATCAGGGTTTCAAGCCCACCGGCTTCAAGGCTCCCGACGATGTGTAATACGCGTATCATTATTCTGTCCTTTCAGGCAATACAAACATATCTCCGATCTTTCGATCCCATTCTTCGGGCTCAAAGGGTACAAAGCCCGAATGGTGCGAGAAGGTCATCTCGCCGAAATACACTTTTCCGTTGATGTTATACAGGTCTATGCGGACATGAGGCCAGCCCTGCGACAGCTTTTTGGCCAGCGCGATCATCTCGTCAAAATTCTCAGGCTTTATAAACGGCTTGCCCGACCATTCATGTCCGTGCTTGAACGGAAGGTGGTTCAGCTCAAGATCGTAGAAGTCGAACTTGACATGATCGTCGCCCTTATCCCTGTCGGTCGCGATAAAGAAGAATTCTACCTCGCCGTCAAAGCAAAAGAACTTATAGTCCTTGAGCTCCACGTTGGACTCATCCACCATGAACGCTTCGGCGATGATCCTGGACTTTACGTTTTTATACGGCCACTCTCTGCAGTTCCAGTACCAGTTGTGCTTCAGGCACTTATCCAGCTTTTCGTTGGCAGCCTGGCGGTCAAAGCTGTTTTTATCATGACACAGAACGACGCTGCCGGAATCGTGGGTGCATTTCAGTACAAACCGATCCGGAAGCGCGTCATAGTCAATCTCTTCTACAGAGTCCCACACGCCGAGCAGGGGGATCAGATACTCCTCGCCGATGGTGTCGGAGATATGCTTTCTGACCTCGTACTTATCTACCAGCTCGGTCATTATACTCTTTCTGTAATGGAGCTTCATCCATTGTACTTTTTCATTATATGTAAGAGGGTTTTTCAGGTCGATGCTTTTACCGAACGCTTTTTTGTAAAAAATCTTGATATACAGCGAGTCCGGAACGAGCTTGCCGAACGACAGCGCCAGGCTCTTCAGCGTTTTATTCATCTTTTTAGACAAGATTACAGCTCCTCTTTTCTCAGATGCTTTTTATAGAATGATTCTCTTATCTTGTTAGGCAGGATAGCGACAAAGGCGTTGCCGTATCCGCTGATCACATAGTCCTTCAAGCTGTAAAAGCCGCATTTATAGAACTCTTTTTTCAGCCTCAACACCAACTTGGCCTGCTTTACGCCGCCGCGCCTTTTGTAAAAGTCGGGAGAGACTCTCATGTAGAGCAGCTTTTCCTGGATATTATATACCTTTGCCCCCGACAGTATCATATGGACGATCAGGTTATAGTCCTGAGCGTGGCGATAGTCGCGATAGTTTCCGGCCTTGAGCACGGCGGATTTTTTATATATCAGCGCCGGGTGACGGATGGGGCATCTTCTCTTAGCGAACTTTACGATCTCCTCGTGTGTTTCGGGGAGTACCACGTGCGATACAACGTTATCGGTGCTGTCGATGAACTCCTCGACATTACAGCCTACCGCGTCTATCTCGGGATGCTCACTCAGATATCTGAGCTGCTTCTCGCATTTTATCGGCTCGGCAAAATCGTCCGCGTCCATCCTGGCTATCAGCTCGTTCCTGCACAGCGGAACAGCCTCGGCGAGCGCCCTGCCCAGACCTACGTTCTTCTCTATCCTGTGTATCGTATACAGCTCCGGGTTCTTGTCGGTATAGCTCTTGACCGCCTTTTCCAGCTCGTCAGAGAGAGGGCCGTCGCACACGAAGAAGATCTCCTCGGGAGGCGCTGTCTGATTGAGCATACTGTCTATGCTGATACAGAACCAGTCGGGGTTATCCGTGATATATAACGGCATCAGAACACTGTACTTATCCAATGACATAATAGCATCTCCTTACTGACTATCGACAGAGTCGATCAATCTCTCTTGAACAGATCTCTTGTATATACTCTGTCGGCAACATCGTCCAGCACGCTCTCATAGCGGTTAGCGATGATCGCGTCGCTGCCGGCCTTGAACTTTTCGATATCATTTATCACCAGCGAGCCGAAGAAGGTGATACCGTTCTCGAGCGTCGGCTCATAGATGATAACGGTAGCTCCCTTGGCCTTGAGCCTCTTCATAACGCCTTGTATCGACGACTGGCGGAAGTTGTCCGAATTGCTCTTCATAGTCAGCCTGAATACGCCGATGGTAATGGGGCGTTCCTTGGCGGCGTTCCACATACTCGACGCGGTATAATAACCGGCCTTTTCGAGCACCTTATCCGCGATATAATCCTTTCGTGTACGGTTGCTCTCAACGATAGCAGAGATCATGTTCTGCGGAACGTCCGAATAATTGGCGAGCAGCTGCTTAGTATCCTTAGGCAGGCAATAGCCTCCGTAGCCGAAGGACGGGTTGTTATAGAAGTCGCCTATTCTGGGGTCGAGGCACACGCCCTTTATGATGCTGGCGGTGTCCAGTCCCTTTATCTCGGCATATGTGTCCAGCTCGTTGAAGTAGCTGACGCGCAGAGCGAGGTAGGTGTTGGCAAAGAGCTTTACCGCTTCTGCCTCTGTAGTACCTATCAGCAGAGTATCTATATCCTCTTTCAGCGCGCCTTCCTGCAGCAGCGAAGCAAAGGTATCGGCAGCCTTGACCATCTCCTCATCCTCGGGGTCGGTGCCTACGATGATGCGGCTGGGATACAGGTTATCATACAGCGCTTTTGACTCGCGCAGGAACTCGGGGCTGAACAGTATCCTGCGGTTGCCGGTCTGTTCTCTGAGGTGCTCCGTACATCCTACGGGTATGGTACTCTTGATCACTATGAATGCGTCGGGATTATACTTCATGACCAGCTCTATAACGGATACTACCGCAGAGGTGTCAAAAAAATTCTTTACGCTGTCATAGTTGGTAGGAGCGGCGATAACGACAAAATCAGCCTGTGAATAAGCCTGCTCCGCGTCCAGCGTAGCGGTCAGATCCAGCTCCTTTTCAGCAAGATACTTTTCGATATAATCATCCTGTATGGGGGATTTTTTGTTGTTGATCAGTTCGACCTTTTCGGGTACTATATCGACTGCGTAAACTTTGTTGTGCTGCGCGAGCAGTATCGCGACGGACAGTCCTACATAGCCGGTACCTGCTACGGCTATCGTGTATTTCTTTTGCTCAGCCATTTTATATGTCAAAACCTTTCCGACAGATATGATACCGGCAATGATCCGGCGGATCATTTATGCCTTGTTTTTCTTATCTTTCTTGTCTCTTTTATCAGACTTTTTGTCTTTGCTTTTAGCCTGCTTTGATTTCTTCGGCTTTTGGATCCTTTTCTTGGAACCGCGGAAGAACAGCGATATCTTCTGAGCTTCGCTCAAAGTATCCTTGAACGACTTAACAGAATTGACAGCGCATCCGATCACGCCGATACCCGAGCCCTTGATACGCGTCAGCGCTCTTTCGATAAGATCGAGCTCGGCATAGTCGAATCTGGCGACGAACAAAGCGGTATCGGTTATCTTTTTGAACGAGATGATCTCAGCATCCATGCCTACGGGAGCGCAGTCAAACAGAACATAATCATAACTTTGAGCTATCTTATCGATAATGTTCATAGAATCTTCGTTAATGACGATCTTTTCATCCGAAAGTATCACGGGCAGCAGATCGAGACATCCGGTGATATGGGTCACGGCGTCGGTATCGTCGGCCTTTCCGTAATATACCGCGTTCAGCGTGTTTTCATAGGGTATCTGACCGTCGAACATCGAGCTGAGCGACGGGTTGCTGAAGTCGCAATCTACCATCAGCGTCTTTTTGCCCATAGCCGCTAGCTGCTGAGCGAGGTTAGCCGTCAGTACGGTCCTGCCCTCTCCGCGGATCGTGGATGTGATCATCAGCCTTTTACATCCCTCGTGCTCCATATCGTTGGCGAGGATATGCGCCAGAGAGATGATATCCTTCTTAGCCTTTGAGTCATCGCTTGCGAACGGAACGACATCGTTGAAGCGTTTGTCGAACTTTATCGGACTGAGCACCTTGATACCGTAGCTCGTCTGGAAATCGTCCACATTAGTGAGTAACGGGAATATCAGCATCTTAAGGACGCACAGCAGGATAGCGCCGGCAATACCGAACAGGGCGCAGAGAACCCATGTCGAAGCGTTCACCTTGCCGCCTATTATATACTTGGAGGTAGGCGAATTGACTACCGATACGTTACCTATCTTCAGCGTTTCCAGCAAGATCTCGCCCGATACCGCGTTGATAGCCTCCAGTATGCGAACACCCTCAGCGCTGCTGCGCCAGTCGAGCGTCATCTCTATGATCTGCGTCTCGTTATACTGACTCAGCTTAAGGTTGCTCTGGATGTCCTTCATGGTCACACCGTTGAGATTGGCATATTTCATCGCGGCCTTGAGCGTGCGTTCACTCTTCAAGACATAAATAGCCGAATCGGTGATCTCCTGAGCCAGGCGAACATCTTCCGGATCGGGATCGTTCCTTGTGGAAGCATAGGTGCCGCTGCTGGTCTGAGCTATGATCGCTATGGAAGAGGATATCCTGTATTCCTTAGAGATCTCGCCTCTTAAGTAGCTGATGCCCGAAAGGATGATGCCGACGATCAGACCGATCGCCGCAAAGACGATGATCAGCCTTCTGCCTATCAGCAGATAATAGAATATATTACTTATCCTGAATTCCTTTTCAGTTTCTTTCATTGTTCATCTTCACCTTCTTTTTACGGCTTATAACAAGTCCTGCGATCAGTACGGCGAGTATGATCACGCCCACCGCCATCAACAGTATAAACAAATCAAAAACATCCCACAGATACAGCGCAGCGTTCTGCACATCCGCCGTATCCTTTATCTCTACCGTCACTCGGGAGTTCTTATCCCCGAGCTTCTGCAGATAATATGTGCCTTCTGTCAGTCCCGTGACGATATGCGGATCCTGGTTCGACGTCCATGAGTCGACTGCCTTACCGCTCTTATCCAGAAGCTCCATATCCACTGCGGCGACCGATCTGCTGAACAGCTTTTCTTTAGCCGACACCGAGAGGGTCAGGGTATATACGGTATCTTCTATCGAGGCCGACGGCTCGCCGTCTATCAGTCCGTCGCCGTCGACGATGAAGGACATCTGCTTGCTGTTAGCCTTATAGCCGTCGGGCAGTGACTTGAGCCTGAGCGTATATGACGAGTTCTTCTTTAGGTCGCTGATGGTGAGCTTACCCTGAGCGTCCGTCTCGAGCTCACCCTTTCTGCCGTCCATCGTATATACTACGCCCTGTACCGGAGCCGAGGTGCGCTTGTCTGTGATGGTCACATTGACCGCGGTCTTACTGCAGTCGATGTGTATCACGCCTTCCTCCTCACTGTTGGAGGGTTCTCCGACGACCGCCTCTACGGGCACGTTGCTGACGGAGTAACACTCGGGAGCGGATGTTTGTCTTAGATGATATTCGCCTAAGATCAGTTCTATGCTCTCGGCGCAGCCGTCTTTATCGGTCTTGAGCTTATCGACGACCTTTCCTGCCTTATAGCGAACGGTGCCGTCAGCCGACCGGATATCATTAGTCGCTACGACCTCATACTGCGCGTTCTGTACGGGCTTTTTGCTGTCGGGATCCGTCACTTCTATACGAATGGTGCTCTTGATAGGCTTGAGCTTGACCGTGACCATGAACGGCTCGTGCCAGTCATAGAAGTCGCCTATCTGAAAATCAGTGAAGTTCTCGGCATAATATCCCTGAGGCGCGACTGTGTTATGCAGTGAGTACCATCCGTCGGTGATCTTCTCGGGCAGATAGAATGTTCCCTGATCGTTGGTCTCGTACTTCTTATACTCTATTTTGTTAGGATAATATGTATGCAGGGTCTGCAGACCGCCGATACCGTTCTTTTCGGCATACAGCTCGAACTCTGTTCCGCTCTTCTTGATGGTGTTGCCCGTATCGGCGTCGACTACGGTAACAAAGACCGCCGCCTTATCCGTGCCGTCCTCCTGAGAGCCCGGCCTCGGCGGCTCGGTGGGAGGTTCTGTGGGCGGCTGGGTCGGAGCCTCCGACGCGCCTGCGCCTGCGTGCGTTGTGGGGCTGTAGACATCATCTCTGTCTCCTGTCGGTGAGAGCTGTTCGATCGGATTCGTTACATCCCCCACGTGCTGGGTTGCGTCCAGAGGTGTAAACACCTCATCTTTTGACTGATTTAAGTATAAAACAAAAAGCATCAGCAGCAAGAGGACGACCGTTAATATACCGGCCATCATATCGGTGGCTGATAACCAAAAATTCTCCTCATTGCTGTTGTGCTTTCTTTTAATCTTCATATCGGTTTTTCCCTATGGTTATTCTGTCGCGAGCGTCAAACGTACTTCATCAACGATTCGTATTCGCTGCGAGTGAGCTGCTTATACAGATGACCGCCTTGGCCGACGGCACAGCCGTACTTCTTGATGTCCGCGAGCTGCTTTGCGGAATCGATACCGCAGGCGGACAGGTTAGCATGCAGTGATACGGCCTGATCAAAGATATTCGCTATATCTGTATCCTCGCTCAATGAATCGAGGTCGAGCTTGATCTCATCCGCGCGGATATCCTTCAGGTTCACAAAATCGCCCGAGAATCCGTAAACAGATATCTTGAAGCCCTTTTGGAGCATCTCGCCTTCGACCTTGAGCGTCTCGTCGCGGCATACCGCGTATGCCTCATATTCCAACGATAGCTCCAGATCTCTGGGAGCGAGCTCGTACTTCTCGATCAGTCCGGTGATAACTCCGGAGATATCGGTCGACAGGATATCGGTTTTTGATACACGCAGGACCAGCGGAGCGGGATGGCAGCCACTGTCATACCACGATCTCATCATCGCGCATGCGCGATCCCAGATCCGCTCGTTGAGCTTCACTATATAACCGTTAGCGCGCACCACCGGCAGATATACCGCCGGGCTGATTACTCCGAGCTGATGATGTGCCCAGCGCATATTGACCTCAGCTTTGACGACCGATCGGTCAGCCAGGCTGCATACCGGCTCCAGCGTATAGGTGATCTCGTCGCGTTTTACGCCGGCCAGCAGTTCCATCATAACGCTCTGTTCCTGTGCGGCGGCAGCTCCGGTCGTGTTCATGAGCTTTGTGCCCATATCGCGTATGCTCGCGAGGTACCCGAGGATCTGTTCAGAGTTCAGGTATTGCTTAGCCATGATGAGCTCTTCGGCTTCGGGCTGAACGTCCAGATGGAAGCGCTCAACAAAGAGCTGCAGCTCTCTCATGGTCATATTCCAGATGATGCGATATACGGCGTTGAATACGATAGAGAGGATAACGCCGACGATGGAGGTATAGAACGCGGTAGTGATACCCGTGAGCATATTCTGTATGCCGTTGACCGTCTCCTGCAGGGTGCCGAACGCGACTCCGCTGATACCCGTTACCAAACCTAAGAAGGTACCGAGCAGACCCAATGTAGTCAGAGTTCCGGCGATCTGCAGAACGACTCCTCTCCAGCTGCGCACAGCGATAGCTTCTTCGTTGAGTATGCTCTCGATATCGCTGATGACTACTCCCTGCTCACGCTGTTCAGAAGCTTTAGCTACATAGGAGTTGAAGAGCTCGTCGAGCTTCTTTTGATCAAAAAAGGGATTTATCTGAGAGATAGGGATCCAAAGATTATTTGAATTGACCTTTTTGACCTCGTCCAGATGTCTTATGCCCTGCTTGAACGCGCTGATATACTGCAGCAGCGGCACGATACCGAACACAAACCCCAGCATCGTTGTTACACCCATAACGCCGACTACTGCCTTTGACAGCTTGTCGGGAGCTATAACAGCGAACATTCCGCTGATTATCAACAATATACCGCCTATGAAAACGATGCTTTTCTTCATACTACACCTACCATGTTCCTGCAAAAACTATAAAGCAGATACGATATGCTATACATATTCTATTATATTTTACTAAAAAACCGAAAATTTGTCAATATTCATTAAAAGAAAAATTGCTTAATTCTGCGCATTTTTGACATATTACCGAGATAATAAAAAACAATATGAAACCACATTAGCTTCCATAATATAGTCTGTTATGAAATCCATCTCCATTTCATACCTTTTTCCCCATTATTTGTGCGTTGAAATCTCCGGCGTTCCGCGGTAGGATTAGATAGGCGGAACCGCTTAATACATCATACCCAGCTCCGCCTTCAGGATCCTTAATCTATTTCTTGTCATGATTATCCGGAGCTTGGTAAAAGGAGTTTTTATGAAACGATTATCAAAGATAATATCCATATTTCTTTCGATGCTGGTACTGCTTTCGGCTGCGACTGTTTTTGCCGGTGCAGCTAACGCGGTAACGGTCAAAAAAGCTATTTATTGCACTAACGGCAGCTGCGCAGGTCTGCAGCAGATACTGGATCAGTGCAGATCCGGCAAATGCGATCTTAGCGGACTTCTCAAAAACATCGGCGGCTTTTGCCCCGACGGCAACTGCAGCACCTCAACACCGCAAAAACAGCAATCAAAGCCCGTATCGCAAAACAAGCCTCAGCAGTCATCAACAAAACCGACGAACACACAGTCATCCGAGTTCCGTACCGCATATGAGAGCGAGGTCGTAACCCTGGTGAATACCGAAAGAGCTAAATACGGACTAAAGGCGCTCAGCATAGACAGCGGCGCGGTCAGCGTCGCTCATATAAGAGCGAAAGAGATCGTGCGTTCTTTTTCACATACGCGTCCCGACGGCCGCTCCTGCTTCACCGCCGCGGCCGACTCAGGTCTCAGCTATCGCATGGCAGGCGAGAACATCGCCTACGGTTATGCTGCTCCGGCTCAAGTGGTCAAAGGCTGGATGAACTCTGAGGGACACCGCAAGAACATCCTCTCATCATCCTTTACAAAGATCGGCGTGGGATGTTATGAGAGCAGCGGCGTACTGTACTGGTCACAGTTCTTCATCGGCTGATCTACGCATCAAGCCATAACAAGCGCCTCTGCTCGGGATCACATCGGGCAGAGGCGCAAATGTCCACATTCTCAGATAAACCTCCCAATTATCATCTAAATAATCTTAAATAATTCCATATTTGCCTATTGACAAAGTATGTAAATGGGTGTATACTGCATAGCAACAATCATCAAAGGAGAAAAGCCATGACCATTACATTTGTCGCAGCTGTATTTATGACTATGTGTATGTGCGGTATTCTGTGCCGCGCTGTGGTCAGTTATGCTCTCAAACGATGTTGATCTGATTCTGTCAGTCACGGGGGAGCATGGCTCTCCCTTTATTTTTGCAAACAACATCCATTGTGCAAGGCTACTTTACCCACAGGTATTGAAATGCGCTCTGCTGTGACATATAATATATGTACAAACATATTGATTTTTTATGATCCAACTAACGTACGAGGCGGCAAAGATGAAGAGAGTCATTTCGATTTTACTGACGATATTTATGATAACGGCTATGTTCACGGCCTGTAACACAGCCGGTTCGGATCTTGCTGAAGCTCATGACGCTTCACAGTATGATCGGGCAGAGGACGATGGCTATCATACGCTGTATTTCAAAGATAAAGATAAGAGCCTGAGTGCTGTAGCGACATTCTACAACAATTACAGCTCAGTCAGCGAGGATGTGACCATGGAGAAGGTCAGCGAGGACGACAGTTCCGTCACCTTCTCGTGCAAGGGCAACGTCAAAGAGTATAACATGGTTTACATAACCTGCGGCGATAAGCGCACGAGCAGCTTTGCATTCAACAGATGCGTCAGCGGATGGTACAACTCCGACGACGGTCTGCTGCCCTATACCGAAGGGCAGGAGATCAACTATTACCCCGAGTTCGACCATGTTGACATGGACTGCAACGGATACGAAAAGGCCGTTAATATCTGGAAGCCCGGCGACTATGACGCATCATCCGCTAAGAAGTATTCTACCGTCTATGTGCTCGACGGACAGAGTATGGCTATGGTCGGTAAGGCCGGCCAAACGCTGGACGACTGCGAGGTCGTCACCGAACAGGTCAACGCTATGATTTCATCCACCGGCTATGATACCATCGTAGTAGCGATAGACACTTTCGGCGATATGAGAGATGTCTCGCGAGATGACGAGCTGGTCCCTGACATCGGTGAGTTGAGTCCGGAGGTGGATGTACCGTTCACCGACCAAAAGGGCGCTGAGTTCGCCTCTTTTGTCGCCGATACTCTCGTACCGTATATACAGCAAAACTATAACGTATATACCGATGCGCTTCACACCTCAGTGGCAGGAGCATCTCTGGGAGGACTGGAGGCCTTTTATATCACCCTCGAATATCCTGAGATATTCGGCACCGTGGGCGCACTGTCGCCATCCTTCTGGACATATGATGATCCCGAGTGGCGAGAGTATTTGAAGAAAAAGACCTTTGACAGCAACTCGCCCTTACTGTATCTTTATACAGGGCCGGCCGGTGGAGATACCGATCCGTACGTCACACAGATGTATGAACGCCTGCAGAATATGGGCTATGATAAAGACAAGCTGATCCTGGATTACAACGATATCGGCGGTCATAACACCAAGTTCTGGCGAGCAGTTTTCTCCGAGTTCTTGGAGGCAATGGTGTTCAGGTGTGTTGAGCCTCTGCAGAATCAGAGATAGAATACAGGCTTAAACGATAACGATCCTTGCATTACGATAATACAAAATCATTTTTGATGTTTTTGGGAGGTTAATATGAATAAGAAAAGATCCGACCGCACGCTCCGCATAGTCATCGCGGCTATGTTTGCGGCGATGATAGCGGTCATGACCGCCTTTGTGGAGATCAAGACCCCCACAGGCGGATATATACACCTCGGCGACGCGATGATATACCTCGCGGCTTCGTTCCTTCCCCTGCCCTATGCGGTCGCGGCCGCGGCGGTAGGAGGCGGCATAGCCGACCTGCTCGTGTATCCCGAGACGATAATATATACAGTTATAATAAAGGCGATCAACGCCGTATTCTTCAGCTCAAAGGGCAGTAAGCTGCTCACTAAGCGCAACGCCCTAATGACTATCCCCTCGGGACTGATCACCATCGTCGGCTATTCGATATCCAAGCTGATCCGTCAGCTGCTCGCCGGCGACAGCTTCCACTCCGCTGTAGTCAACGCTCTGTGGAAGATACCCGAGAACAGCATCCAGGCGGTCGCCTCGGCGCTGATATTCATAGTTATAGCCATCGCGCTCGATAAGGCGGAGATAAAGAAGCGTATGCTCAACGACTTTTGATGCATAACAGCACTAAAGGGAGGACTCATCGGTCCTCCCTCATTTTTGTAATATCCGGAATTATCGGCAGCCGGTTATTGTTCCGCCGCCCAGCACGATGTCGCCGTCATACAGCACCGCTGCCTGACCGGGGGTTATCGCTCGTATAGGCTCGTCGAACACTATCGTCACCCTGCCGTCGGGCTCTGCAGTGACAGTAGCCGGCTGTTCGGTCTGGCGATATCGCGTCTTTGCCTTACAGCGCACAGGAGCGGTCGGGATCTCGCCCGAGATCCAGTTGAAATCCTCAGCTACGCACACATTATGCATAAGCTCGCTTTCATCGCCCAGCACTACGGTATTGTCGGCGGCATTGATGCCTACTACGTATATAGGCTCACCCACGCTTATGCCTAAGTGCTTGCGCTGACCGATGGTATAATTGGCGATGCCCTTGTGTTTGCCCAGCGCCCTGCCGTCGGATCTGATAAAATCCCCGGCGCACAGCGATCCTGTCCGCCGCGCGATGAATCCGGCATAGTCGCCGTCGGGCACGAAGCAGATATCCTGACTGTCGCGCTTAGCCGCGTTGATAAAGCCGTTCTGAGCCGCGATGCTCCTGACTTCGTCCTTTGTCATCGCACCCAGCGGAAAGCGCACATGCCCCAGCAGTTCCTGTGTGAGCGAATACAGCACATAGCTCTGATCCTTGGTGGGATCCGCGGCCTTCTTGAGCCAGTATATGCCGTTATCCTCTTCTATACGGGCATAGTGACCTGTCACTATATATTCGCATCCCAGCTCGCGCGCGCGGTCATACAGCTTCTCGAACTTTAGATATCTGTTGCAGTCGATACATGGGTTGGGCGTTATACCGCGCCTGTAGCAATCTATGAACTTGTCTATGACCTTATGCTCAAAGTCATCCTTGAAGTTGAACACATAGTAAGGGATACACAGACGGGCGCATACCGAGCGCGCGTCCTCTACATCGTCCAGCGAACAGCAGGTGCTCTCCTGCTCGCCGTCATAAAGCCGCATGGTACATCCTATGCGGTCGTATCCCTCCATCATCAGTGCCGCGACGCTGCTGTCCACACCGCCGCTCATAGCTATCAATGCTTTCATGCTCTTGTTCTCTTTACTATTGCTTAAATATCACACGGCACAGAGCATCAGCCCTGTGCCGTCGATCGCTTTTATGCGGATATTTCTGTATCAGTCACAGAATATCGTATCACTTGACCTTCCAGATCTCCTCAGCATACTGGAGTATGGTACGGTCGGAGCTGAATGTGCCGCAGTGAGCTACATTCATCAGGCACTTTCTGCCGAAGGATATGCGATCCTTATACTCGTGGTTGCACTGGAGCTTCTTAGCCACATAATCCGGAAGATCATACAGCAGGAAGTAGTGGTCTGCATGATGCCAGTTGGTGCCGTTGATGAGCGCGTTGTGCAGCTCGGCGAAGCTGCCCTCGCCCTGAGCGCCGTTGTCGCTGAAGGTGCCGTCTACCAGAGTGTCTACGACTCTCTTGATCATCGGGTTGGAGTTGTACAGAGCGCGTGCGTCGTAGCCGTCCTTCTTCAGGCGCTCGATATCCTCGACTCTGCCGCCGAAGATGTATTCGTTCTCTTCGCCGGCCTGCTGAGCGATCTCTACGTTAGCGCCGTCATAGGTGCCGAGAGTAACAGCGCCGTTGAACATGAACTTCATGTTGCCGGTACCGGAAGCCTCTGTGCCGGCGGTGGAGGTCTGCTCAGATACGTCGGCGGCTACTACGAGCTTCTCAGCATAGGATACGTTGTAGTTGGATACGAATACTACCTGCAGCTTATCCTTGGTATCGGGATCGTTGTTTACGAGGTTCGCGATCTCGTTGATATACTTGATGATAGCCTTAGCTCTCTTGTAGCCGGGAGCAGCCTTTGCGCCGAAGATGAAGCAGGTGGGCTGGAAGTCGGGCAGCTGACCGCTCTTGATGCGGAAGTAGATCCACATGATAGAGAAGGCGTTGAGCAGCTGACGCTTATACTCGTGCAGACGCTTTACCTGGATGTCAAAGATGAACTTGGGGTTGATCTCTACATCGTCCATCTTCTTGATATAGGCAGCGAGCTGCTTCTTCTTCTGATATTTGATCTTGTTGAATTCTTTGATGCTGTCGTTGTCGATATGCTCCTCGAGCTTATCCATCTTGCTCATATCCTTGAGCCAGCCGGCGCCTATGCGGTCGGTGATGAAAGAAGCGAGCTCGGGGTTGCACAGTCCCAGCCAGCGGCGCTGTGTGATACCGTTGGTCTTGTTCTGGAAGCGCTCGGGATATACCCAGTACCACTCCTTGAGAACGTCGTTCTTCAGGATCTCTGTGTGGATCCAGGCAACGCCGTTCACATAGCTGCTGACATACATAGCCAGACGAGCCATATGTACCTTACCGTCCCAGATGATACGCATAGCGTTGATGTTGTATTCATCCACGCCCTTGTACTTAAGATCATGCCACTGACGCTCGTTGATACGCTCGATGATAGCATATACCTCGGGGATGATCATCTTCATCAGACCGGTATCCCACTTCTCAAGAGCCTCGGACATAACGGTGTGGTTGGTATAAGAGAAGGTCTTCTGAGCGATATCGAACGCCTGATCAAAGTCTACGCCCTCGTTCTGGAGCAGACGGATCAGCTCGGGGATGGATACTACGGGGTGAGTATCGTTGAGCTGGATGGCGGTCATCTCCGCAAAGTGCGAGAAGTCGTTGCCGTACTTAACCTTATACTTTCTGATGATATCCTGCAGCGACGCGGACGAGAAGAAGTACTGCTGCTTTAAGCGCAGGATCTTGCCGTCATAGCTGTTATCGTTAGGATACAGGACCTTGGAGATGTTCTCACAATTGTTCTTGTTCTTAACGGCATCGTCATATCTGCCCTCGTTGAACGCGATGAAGTCGAAGCCCTCAACAGGCTCGGCCTGCCACAGACGCAGGGTGTTGACGTTCTTGGTGCCGTAGCCGATGATAGCCATATCATAAGGTACGGCTACAACAGTGCTGTCGGCGAACTTAACGATCTGAGACTGATCCTCGCGGCGGATGCACCATGGATCGGGATGCTTGAGCCAATCGTCGGCGACCTCTACCTGATAGCCGTCCTTGATCAGCTGCTTGAACAGGCCGTACTTATAGAAGATTCCGTAGCCGTCCAGCGGTACTTCCTGAGTAGCCGCAGAGTCGAGGAAGCAGGCAGCCAGTCTGCCCAGACCGCCGTTACCCAGAGCGGCGTCTTCGATCTCTTCGAACTGGTTGATGTCGATACCCTTGCTCTTGAGCAGATCGCGAACCTCTTCGAGAATGCCTGCGCAATAGAGGTTGTTATAGATCATTCTGCCCATGAGGAACTCAGCTGAGAAGTAGTAAGCTCTGCGTCCCTCGGCATGCTTCTTCTTGCTCTTTGACCAGTTCTCGGCGATCTCGCCCATGATGGCCTTGCCGAGTACGAGATGGAGCTGAGTCGTCGTCAGGTGTTTTGGTTTGGTGCAATACGCGCTGCGCGACAGTTCGGTGATTTGTTCCATTGTGATGCTCATAGTTTATTCCTCCCAGCGATTATATGTGATTGCTAAGTTTTTAAGCCTTGCGGCAATATCTTCATTCAAAGCATCTTTAGCGATGCGCCATGACCAGTTGCCTCCGAGAGTTGAGGGGATGTTGATCCTCGCCTCGGATCCCAGACCCAGGATATCCTGCATCTGCACTATCGCATAGTCAGCTATGCTCTTATAGGCCATCTCGATGAACTTCCAGTTGACCTCGTCGCCGAACTTCATGCCGACATAGCTGCCGAGATAACGGTTGCAGTGCTCCTTCTCCCAGCCCTCTGCCTCAGCATACCATCCCAGGATGGTGTCGTTGTCATGAGTACCGGTATATACTACACAGTTCTCGGTGTAGTTGTGCGGTAAGAAGTCATTCTCATCATCGTCCGCAAAGGCGAATTCAAGGACCTTCATGCCCGGATAGCCGGATTCTTTGAGCAGCTCCTTAACGCTGTCGAAGAGCTCGCCCAGATCCTCTGCCACTATCTCTATATCGCCCAGAGTAGCGCGCATGACGTTGAAGAAGTCGATGCCGGGGCCGTTCTTCCACTTGCCGTTGATGGCGTCGGCGGAGCCGAAGGGGATAGCATAGTATGTATCAAAGGCGCGGAAGTGGTCGATACGGGTGATATCGAAGAGCTTGTCGGCTGCCGCGATACGCCCCATCCACCATTCGTAGCCGGTCTTCTTGAGATAATCCCAGTCATACAGGGGATTGCCCCACAGCTGACCTGTCGCCGAGAAATAATCCGGCGGACAGCCTGCCACACATACGGGCTTGCGCTCCTTATCCAGCCAGAACACCTCGGGGTTGGCCCATGTGTCGGCTGAGTCCATAGCTACATATATCGGCATATCGCCCAGGATCTTGATGCCAAGACCGTTGACATAAGCGCGGAAGTTCTCCCACTGCTCATAGAACTTGAACTGAACCCATTTCCAGAAGTCGATCTCTTCACGGAACTTTCTGGTATAGCGAGCGATAGCCTTCTCATCGCGGAGCTTGATGCTCTCGTCATCCCAGTCGGGCCATGCTTTATTATTGAAGCTCTTCTTGACCGCCATATACAGAGCGTAGTCCTTGACCCACTTAGAATTGCGGCGCTTAAAGGAATTGAACGCCTTTTGGTCGCCTTCCTTGAACTTGTTGTACGCTAACTTCAGCACCTCAAAGCGGCTGTTGTAGATAACGCCGTAATCGATAGTCTCGTCCTGGATGCCCCAGAAGAAGCTGTCGATCTGAGCCTGAGTCAATAATCCGTCCTCGACTAAGGTGTCAAGATCGATCATGTACGGGTTGCCCGCGTAAGTTGAGAAGGACTGGTAGGGGCTGTCGCCGTAGCTGGTGGGGCCAACGGGCAGTATCTGCCATATCGACTGGCCCGAAGCCTTGAGGAAGTCGGCGAACTTCCTGGCTTCTTTGCCGATAGTGCCTATACCGTAGGGTGACGGAAGGGATGTTATCGGCATAAGAACACCGCATACTCTTGCCATAATTTCAACTCCTGTCTATGAAATTTTTAATGATTTATTATCAGATTGCTCATACTGAGCGCAATATCCGATACTATTCTTATACATTTTAACATATAGATAGCCAAAATACAACTATATTTATAAAAAACTATGACAAAAGATTAAAGATTTTTAACCTTTTTAGATCCGCGGATATCAGATACGCGGAACCGACCGCCCTCGGCGCCCTGTCCGGAGGTTTTATGGACAATAAATGAGGCTGTCACATTATGAAAAGTGTCATTCTGAACGCCTGTTAAAAATCGTAGAGTCTTGAAAAGTGTCATTCTGAACGCAGTGAAGAATCTTATAGTTATGAAAAGTGTCATTCTGAACTCAGTGAAGAATCTTATAGCGCTCACTTTTCCGTCATATCACACATGACAGGTGTGATATGCTCGGATGTAAGACCCTTCCCATGCTCAGGATGACATGACTTAAGGGCTGCCGCAGCACGACAGCCCCTTTAATGTGTGATCATAAGATTTCGGTGAACGGTTTTACTCCTCGCCTATCTTATCCAGCTCTTTTAGAGCGAAGTACAGCGCGGCGGCCACAGCCAGCTCGCGTATGCGGCGGCGGTCGTTATCGCCCTCGGCGAGCATCATCTTTTCGGTATGCAGTCCCACAGCGGTGCTGACGCCGATATACACCAGTCCGACCGGCTTATACTGGGTGCCGCCCAGAGGGCCGGCGATACCGGTAGTGGATATGCCAATATCCGCTCCGGCGAGCAGTCTGACTCCGCGCGCCATCTCGGCGGCGGTCTTTTCAGACACTGCGCCGTAGGTCGCGAGGGTGCTGTCCTTGACCGACACCAGCTTGCTCTTGATATGATTAGCGTAGGTGCATACGCCGCAGTCGAACACTCCCGACGCGCCGCTGACCGATGTTATCGCGGCGGATACCATGCCTCCGGTACAGCTCTCGGCGGCAGCTATGCGCAGCTTCTTGCGAGTCAGCGCGTCAACCAGCAGCTCCGGCAGTTCCTCCTCGGTGATATTATCGAGCGCCAATGCTTCCAGTAACTCAGATGCTTTCATAATACCTCCTGTAATAATAGATCTGCATCTATTCTACCATTTTCACTCGGCTATTGCAATCTTTCACGATTTTTGTTAAAATTTATTTACAATTATCCTGAGGTGATACGATGGCATGGTTCTTTGCCGATACCGACAATATGGCCGGGACCTACACCCTGAGCGGTGAGGACGCGGCTCACATATCGCGCTCCCTGCGTATGAAGCCTGGCGAGAGCCTGACCATATGCACGCCCGACGGCAGACGGCACGAGTGCGAGATCACCGGGATCACACGGGACGAGGTCGAGGTGAAGGTGCTGTCGTCCACGGTATGCGAGCAGGAACCCACAGTCAGGATATCGCTGTATATCGCGCTGATGAAGGGCGATAAGCTCGACGATGTGATACAGAAGGCGGTCGAGCTGGGCGTACACGATATAACCCCGTTCATATCGGCTCGCTGTATATCCCGCCCCGATGACAAGAGCCTGCAAAAAAAGCTGCAGCGCTGGCAGAAGATAGCCGACAACGCCGCCTCACAGTCACGCCGAGGCATACGCCCCGAGATACGCCCGTGTATAGACATATCCGACATCGCCACAGCGGCTCGTGACTGTGACGACTCCATAGTTTTCTACGAATGCGGCGGAGAAAAACTGCGTTCACTTATATCACCCGAGGTCGGATCGCTCGCGCTTATCACGGGATCCGAAGGCGGCTTTGAAGAAGCGGAGATAGAGGCGCTCAGGTCGTCCGACGTTAAGGTCGCGACCCTCGGTAAGCGCATCCTCAGAGCCCAGACAGCCCCTGTGGCGGCGATGTGCTCGGCGATGCTGCTGACAGGTAATCTGGAATGATATAATAAACAAGAATAATATAATAACAATAAGAAGGTGTAACAATGTTGGGATTCATATGCGCTCTCGGTATAGAGGTCGAGGGCATAAAGGAACTGATGGACAGCAAGACCGAACAGACTGTCGCCAAGATAACCTATACCAAAGGCGATATCTTCGGTCAAGAGGTCGTATGCTGTGAGTGCGGCATAGGCAAGGTCAACGCCGCCATGAGCACACAGATCATGATCGACTGTTACCATCCGGACGTCATCATCAACTCCGGTATAGCCGGTTCGCTGTCCAGAGATATAAGAATAGGCGATATCGTGATATCCGACGACTGCGTACAGCACGATATGGACGGCACAGAGATGGGAGATCTTCCCGGTCAGATACAGTTTAATGATGAGAAGCGTATCTATATCCCTGCGGATAAGGCAGTTGCCGACAGGCTGCAGACCGCCTGCGGAGTGTTATCCGACACCGCCGTGTTACGCGGCCGCATCGCATCGGGCGACATATTCATAACGGCTCACGATCGCCGCCAGCGCATAGCTGATATGTTCGGCGCGCTCGCTTGCGAGATGGAGGGCGCCGCGGTGGGCGCCGTATGCTATCGCAACGGTGTGCCTTATGCTGTACTGCGGTGTATCTCGGACGACTTCAACGAGAACGAGTTCGTGGACTTCATGAGATTCCGCGAGGTCGCCGCCGAAAAGTCCATCCGCGTGATATCTGAGTTCATAAAAAGCTGCTGAAATACACAGTGATATGCTGTGATCAGATGTTTACAACAAGCAGAAAGGAACATACTATGATCATCGTAAACACACCCACTATCGAAGGAAGAAGATTCAATACACTCGGCATCGTATCGGGCAACACCGTACAGTCCAAGAACGCTTTCAAGGACATCGGAGCCGGTTTCCGCAATCTGGTCGGCGGCGAGGTGGTATCATACACCAAGATGCTCGCCGAGGCCCGTGATATCGCCATCGGCCGCATGATAGCTCAGGCTCAAAGCATGGGAGCCGACGCGATCGTCAACGTCAGATTCTCCAGCGCTTCCATCATGGACGGCGCAGCAGAGATCCTCGCATGGGGCACCGCCGTAAAGCTGGTATAATATCTGAACAAAAAGTTGTCGCTTTAGGTAAAATGTCATTCTGAACGCCGGTGAAGAATCTTAAAGCGCTTACTTATCCGTCAGATCACACATGACAGGTGTAATACAATCGAAAAACCGTACCTGTAAGATCCTTCGCTAATGCTCAGGATGACACAACTTAAGGGGCTGTCGCATTTGCATAAATGCGTCAGCCCCTTTTATTGCTCTGTACTATTCTGTTGTCTTCAACTCATTTTCTATAACGTCCGCGGCGCCTTCGAACCAGTCGCCTACGAACAGCTCGACCGTACCGGTATCCACCGACTTGGCAAGATCCGCGTCTATCGGCACCTTAGCCAATACGCGCGTGCCGAAGCTCTCGGCGATCTCATCGATATGACTGTCGCCGAATATCTTATGCTCCTTGCCGCAGTCGGGACACTTGAAGTAGCTCATGTTCTCTACCAGTCCCAGCACGGAGATATCCATCATCTCAGCCATCTTGACAGCCTTCTGGACTATCATGGATACCAGCTCCTGAGGAGAAGCCACCACGATTATGCCGTCCAGCGGTATGCTCTGGAACACCGTCAGCGGAACGTCGCCTGTGCCCGGAGGCATATCGATGAACATATAGTCAACGTCCTGCCACAGCACCTCGCTCCAGAACTGCTTTACCGTTCCGGAGATGACCGGACCTCTCCACACCACGGGATCGGTGGTGTTCTCGAGCAGCAGGTTGACCGACATTATCTCGATGCCTGTCTTTGTAGTCTCGGGCAGTATACCGAACTCGGAGCCCTTGGCGCGCGTCTTGATGCCGAACGCCTTAGGGATAGACGGGCCGGTGATGTCCGCGTCCAGTATCGCGGTCTTGTGACCGCGGCGGTTCAGCTCGACCGCCATAGCGGAGGTGACCAGGCTCTTGCCTACGCCGCCCTTGCCGGATACTACGGCGATCACCTTCTTGACGGAGCTCTGCTCGTTCAGCTTTGCATATAGATCCTGGGGAGCTGTGCGCGAGGCGCAGTTCTGGCCGCAGGATGAACAGTCATGTGTGCATTCGCTCATATTATTCCCTCTTTTGCCGGATTATTCTTCGTCTGCCTCTTCTTCGGCTTCCTCAGCAGGAGCTTCTTCAGCCTCGTCTGCAGCATCATCCTCAGCCTCAGCTTCGGCGAGTTCCTCGGCGATACCGCCCTCTACTACGGGCAGCTCCTCGGCTTCTTCCTCAGTCTCTTCGGCCTCTTCGTTATCGACCTTGATCTCATAGCCGGAGAAGAATGTGTAGGGAATGGCATATCCTATACCAACAGCGGCGAGCATGGTGAGGATAGACATAGTGGTTGTGCCGCCTTCCTCAGCGCCTATTGTCAGTCCGGGCACTGAAGCTATCTGCTCATGCAGGGGCAGTACGTCCACAAAGCTCGCGGCGAGTATGTACGCGCAAGGCAGGACTACCAGAATCAGCACCTCAAGGCTGAAGCGCCTTACCTGCTTGCCTTCGCCCACACGTGTGGCATAGAACAACAGCAGTCCGAACACGAACAGGATGAGAGCCTGTACCAGCGCGCCCTTCCATCCGCCGAGCTGATTAGCCATCGTAGAGAAGAAGTATGAGCATACGATAAAGCCTATTACCAGGAACGATGAGAAGATAAGATTGATACGATTCCTCATAGATTTTTTCATGATTTACCTCCGATATTTATATATCTTAATATTGTTCATCCGTTATCCTCGGGACAACAGCTCAGCTCACCTGAGCTTCATCACAAAACAGTACCAGCCGCCCATGGTGTTCTCTTCGATTATCTCAAAGCGATCCTCTGCAGCGCGGCGCACATCGTCGGCGCGGGTATCTATGATACCGCTGACGATATATATGCTGTCTGGCTCCATGAAGTCCGCGACCGAGGCCGATAATGCTATTATAGCATCTGCCACGATATTTGCAACAACTATCTTGTATTTTCCTTGTACTTTCTCGACCAGATCGCCTGCTTGTGCCGTAAATCTGTCCTCTACGGCGTTCACTGCGGCGTTTTCGTTAGCGGTCCTGACCGCTGTTTCGTCGATATCCACGCCGTAGGCGCTGCCTGCACCCAACAATATCGCGGCTATCCCGAGGATACCGCTGCCGCAGCCAACGTCCAGCACGCTCTCGCCGCCGCGGATGTGTCGCTCCAGAGCCTCCATGCACAGTCGGGTGGTCTCGTGCTTGCCGGTGCCGAAAGCCAGCCCCGGATCGATATTCAGCACAGCCCTGCCCTCGGGGTCGGTATCGGTATACCATGATGGGTTTATCAGCAGTCGGTCGCCGATCGGCATGGGCTTGAAGAACTTGCGCCAGTTGTTGAGCCAGTCGTCCTCTTTGACGCTGCTCATGTCGATATCATAGTCGATCCCTGAATCGTTTAAATGCTCTCTGAGGAACGACACCGCCTCATCGATATTATCCTCCGGATCGATATATATATGTATCTTGGCGATACCGCGATCCTTCTGCAGCAGATCCTCGTCGATGAGGTCGATATGGGCTATGTCCATCACCTCGGCTTCGAGCTGAGAGTAATCCTCTATATATATCCCATATGGCACCGTCATGTTGGCTATTGCCGCGGCGGAGTCGATATCAGCGGTCTTTACCTCGACCGATATCTCTGTCCAGTCCATGCTCTCACTTCCTTTTACCGTTATATAATGTATCACAAATGATCTTAATTATCAAGAGTTTGTCATATATGTGGTATCATCCGGAGTACAGCGTTGATAAGGACACCGGCAGAGTACATAACAGCCCTAACGGATTTTATAAAAACGGTGAGATATGGGTCGATATCAACGCCGGGGGTAACGGCGAGGGATTGATCCTGTTCACCGTATCTCATGAGCTTGTACACTTCATGCGTGATTTTGCGCCGGATCACTTTGACTCTTTTGCAAAATCCCTGTTCGATAACTACGCAAAGGAAGGTATGTCCATCCGTAAAGCTGTTCACAGAGAGATGATCAGCCATACTAATCTGAAATACGATGAAGCGTATGAGGAGGTCGTCGCACGACTGAGTGAAGCGTTCCTGCGTGACGCTCATCTGACTGATAAGTCCCGAGAGCTGTATAAGACGGATAAGACCGTATGGGAGAAGATACGCGATGGTCTGAAAGATATCGTCAATCGTATAGCTCGTTATTACAAGGGCTTATCTCCCGAGTCCGATCTCGGCAAGTACGGCGAGAGGCTCGCTAAGCAGTCACAGGAGATCCTGGATCGCTTTGTAGCCGGAGTCCGCGCCGCATCGGATAATGCTGCGTATATGAAAAACACCACCGATGATGGCGGTGTGAGGATGATGGATCGCGAGGAAGAATATTCTGATTATAACAAACTTATTACAGCTCACGATATTTCTGTATTACACGATATTGGAGAGAAAAAAGGAAGATTAAGCGTTGTTGCTTTTTCAAACGAGGAGCTAAAGGCTACTCGAAAATTTGCATACCAATTGTATAATAAACTTGGTGTGAAATTCCCATTTTTCCGTGCTTGGTTTGGTGATTGGAGGGCAAATGAAAAAAGAAAAAGAAACGCGATAACTCCTGCTACACAACAAATAAAAAACGCAGGAAAAGCGGTAAACAAAGATACACAGTTGACTATTTCTTGGGGCGATACGTTCTTTAAAGAAACTGCCGGGCATCAATGGAAAAATGACCTTTCGATGAATTTGAGGAGTAAGATCAAACAGATAATAGAAGAATCTGTTTACCTCAATACACGCCTCTCAACGAATGATTCTAAATCTAAAATGCCGTATACGGCGTTAATGCATGACTTCTATTTTATCGCACAAGAAGGCGACAATCACTATTTGTATAAGTTTTACGTTGAGGAAGCTCTGAGCAATAATAAAAAAACAGTTTTCAATAGAGCTTATCAGATTAAAAGTATAGAAAAAATAGCCGATATTACTAGCGGTGTTCATCCCAAGGGGAGCTTAACCGATGTAATATCGACTACTACATATACTATAGCAGATTTATACAAATATGTCAATGAGTATGATGAGGATTTTAATCCGAAATCTGCCAGCAAAGTAGTAAATAGCGACGGTAAGCCTCTTGTAGTTTATCACGGCTCAGGGGAGAATTTTGACGAGTTCGACATTACAAAGTCTCGCAGTTGGGATTTAACACCCGGCTTAGATTTACCCGGTTTCTATTTCAGCGAGAATCCAGAAGAAGCAGGGTCGTATGGAGAGGATATAAAGGGATATTATCTCTCTATCACTAACCCCTATGAAGGAAATGTCGCTGTTCTCGCAAAAGAAAAAGGCAGTTATCGAGCTGCGTATGAATATCTTGTATCTGAAGGTTATGACGGCATGATCGTTGATGATTTAGGCGAAGGATACCAGGAATTTATCGCGTTTAAGTCAGAGCAAATCAAGTCAGTAGATAACATCGGAACATTTGACAGAGAAAATCCAAAATATCGGTACGATTCCCGTGACGGTGATCTGTTCTGGGACGACGATCTGTCCTTTGGTGAGTACGATGATATAGCCGATGTAGTGAAGCGCAATTATACGACACATTCCGAAGCTATCGGCGAGGTGCTGAAGAACACGGCTGATATCGACATAGCACCGGGCAAGGTATATAACATTGTCGCGCGCATACTCGACGGATACAATATCGACACCGACACAAAGAAAAAACTCGCGAATCAGCTGCATATCGAGCTGGAGAACGCAAAGACCGGCGATCCCGAAAAAATCGTACACAGTATGATCGACTCTGTGCGCGGCGTTCTGGATGAAGCGACAGAGCGCGCTTTTAACGATACAGGCGCCGGATCATCCGTCCGACGCCTGTTAAAACTTTAATCAAAACAAATCTTTCAGTTTCTCTTTGAAGCTCTTGCGCCTCGAATAGTTCTTGTCGCCGGTAGAGTCCTCCAGATCCTTGATGAGCTGCTTTTGCTTAGCGCTCAGGTTCTTGGGCACCTCTATGACGACCTTGACATACTGGTCGCCTCGACCTCTGCCGCCTAAGTGCTGTACACCCTTGCCCTTGAGCTTGAACACATCGCCGGGCTGGGTGCCCTCGTGTATCTCATAGCTCACCTTTCCATCCAGCGTAGGAACGGTCACGTCAGCTCCCAGAGCCGCCTGAGCGAAGGTGATGGGCATCTCGCACCATACGTCGTCGCCCCTGCGGTCAAAGACCGGATGCGGACGTATGCCGATATATACATGCAGGTCGCCTGCAGGGCCGCCGTTGACGCCGGCGTTGCCGTGGCCTGAGACATTGAGCACCTGCTCGTCGTTTATACCGGCAGGTATGTTGACCTCTACGGTCTTCTTGCGGCGCACCTGGCCGCGTCCGTTACAGGTGTGGCACGGTGTCTCGACTATCTTGCCTCTGCCGCGGCAAGCGTCGCATACGCGCGATGTCTGCACCGTGCCGAAAGGCGTGCGCTGGTTGATGGTCACCTGACCTCTGCCGCCGCAGGCTGTACAGGTCTTGGGCGAGGTGCCTTTCTCAGCTCCGGTGCCGTTGCAGTCTTTACAGGTGGATACCGCCTGATACTGCACGGTCTTCTTACAGCCCTTGGCCGCCTCTTCAAACGAAATATTCATTTGTGTCTCGATATCCGAGCCGCGGCGCGGCGCGTTGGGGTTAGCCGAACGCCGTCCGCCAAAGCCCCCAAAGAAGCTGCTGAATATATCTCCCAGGTCTATATCCTGACCGAAGGGAGAGCCGGGGCCGCCTGCGCCGTAGTTGGGATCGACGCCTGCGTGGCCGAACTGGTCATATCGTGCTCTCTTCTCCTTATCGGACAGCACCTCATACGCCTCGTTCACTTCTTTGAACTTAGCCTCTGCCTCAGCGTCGCCGGGATGCAGGTCAGGATGGTACTTCTTAGCGGCGGAGCGATAAGCCTTTTTTATCTCATCGTCCGCGGCGCCCTTGCCGACTCCCAGCACCTCATAGTAATCTCTCTTATCTGCCATAATCACACCTATTTTTCACGCCCCTCGCAAATCTGACAAATCACGGGGAGGAGCATCTGTCAAGCCATATATCAAAGTCGTATGACACGGGGAATGTGACGCACTCCCCGTGTCATTATAATATACGTCAATACTTTATGCAAGCCGCCTGTGAAGATATTACTTCACGGCTGTTCTGTATATCAGTCTACGTCCTTATAGTCGGCGTCGTATACGTTGCCGTCGGGACCGGACTGAGCGCCCTGAGTAGGATCGGGGCCGGGCTGTGCGCCTGCCGCCTGCTGAGCGGCCGCAGCCTGCTGATACATCTTAGCTCCGATATCCTGCAGGCTCTTCATCAGATCATCCTTAGCGCTCTTGATAAGAGCGGAGTCGTTCTTGGAGATAGCCTCCTTGACAGCGGCGATCTTTGTGTTGAGGGTGTTCTTGTCATCATCTGCGATCTTGTCACCGTTGTCAGCGATGAGCTTCTCAGCCTGATAGGCTACCTGCTCTGCCTCGTTCTTAGCGTCTACCTCTTCTCTGCGCTTCTTATCCTCGGCGGCATACTGCTCAGCCTCCTTGACGGCCTTGTCGATGTCGTCCTTGGACATATTGGAGGTGTTGCTGATGGTGATCTGCTGCTGAGCGCCTGTGCCCAGATCCTTAGCGGATACGTTAACGATACCGTTGGCGTCTATATCGAATGTTACTTCGATCTGAGGGATGCCTCTGGGAGCCGGAGCGATACCGGTCAGCGCGAACAGACCCAGCTGCTTGTTATCTCTTGCGAACTCACGCTCGCCCTGCAGGATGTTGATCTCGACCTGAGTCTGGTTATCCGCGGCTGTGGAGAAGATCTGGCTCTTCTTGGTCGGGATGGTGGTGTTCCTGTCGATGATCTTGGTCATTATGCCGCCCATGGTCTCAACGCCCAGTGACAGCGGAGTAACGTCGAGCAGCAGCAGGCCGTCTACCTCGCCGCCCAGAACGCCTGCCTGGATAGCGGCGCCGATAGCTACACATTCGTCGGGGTTGATGCCCTTGAAGGGTTCCTTGCCGATCAGTGACTTGACAGCATCCTGAACAGCGGGAATACGTGAAGAACCGCCTACCATGAGGACCTTATCGATCTCGCCGATGGACAGACCTGAGTCGGACAGAGCTGTTCTGACGGGTCCCATGGTCTTGTCTACCAGATCGGCTGTCAGCTCGTTGAACTTAGCTCTGGTCAGGGTGAGGTCGAGATGCTTGGGGCCTGTGGCGTCGGCAGTGATGAACGGCAGGTTGATAGCCGATGTGGTAACGCCTGAGAGCTCGATCTTGGACTTCTCTGCAGCCTCCTTGAGACGCTGCATAGCCATCTTATCGGAGCTGAGATCAACTCCTGTCTCGGCCTTGAAGGAGCTTACCATCCAGTCGATGATGCGCTGGTCAAAGTCGTCGCCGCCCAGACGGTTGTTGCCGGCTGTGGCGAGAACCTCCTGTACGCCGTCGCCGATCTCGATGATGGATACGTCGAACGTACCGCCGCCGAGGTCATATACCATGACCTTCTGGTCATTCTCTTTATCTATGCCGTAGCTCAGAGCAGCGGCTGTGGGTTCGTTGATGATACGTTTTACGTCCAGACCCGCGATCTTGCCGGCGTCCTTGGTCGCCTGACGCTGAGCGTCGGTGAAGTAAGCCGGTACTGTGATGACAGCGGAGCTGACCTTCTCGCCCAGATAAGCCTCGGCGTCTGCCTTGAGCTTGGAGAGTACCATAGCGGAGATCTCCTGGGGAGTATATGCCTTGCCGTCGATAGTAACCTTATAGTCTGAGCCCATCTCTCTCTTGATAGAGGATACTGTGCGCTCGGGGTTGGTGATAGCCTGACGCTTAGCGACCTGACCTACCAGACGCTCGCCTGTCTTAGAGAACGCTACGACCGACGGGGTCGTTCTTGCGCCCTCGGCGTTAGCGATGACTACGGGCTCGCCGCCCTCGATGACCGCTACGCAAGAGTTGGTTGTACCTAAGTCGATACCGATTGTTTTAGCCATAATGAATACCTCCAAAATAATGAAAATGTGATTTATTATCGTTTTAATACTGCCGCTGAGCGGCTATATGACACGGACTGTATATCCGTCCGTAATTTACTGTTTATGCGTTGGCTACGACCACCATCGCGTGGCGGATGATCTTATCGCCTATCTTATAGCCCTTTTGATACACGGCGGCTATCGAGTTGGGACCGAGGTTCTCGTCCTCGGTCATCGACACCGCGTTGTGCAGCTCGGGATCGAAGCTGTCGCCTATCTCGCAGAAGGGCTCCACCTTCAGCTTATCCAGACTGCTCTTGAGCTGCTGGGCGATCAGCTCTATGCCCTTGCGGAACTCTTCGGGCACATCCTTGCCCTCGAACTGTCCCAACGCCTGTGTGACGCTGTCCGCGAGTGGGAGTATCTCTTTGATCGCGTGAGCGGTAGCGTCGTCATATATCTGGAGCTTCTCAGCAGAAGTTCGCTTGCGATAGTTGTCATACTCGGCATACAGCCTCATATACTTATCCTTCTCCGCGCTGAGCTCAGCCGTCAGCTTCTCTTCCGCCGTCGGCTCAGCCGGTTCCTCGGCCTTTTCTTCCGGCTCGGTGGGTTCGGTCTTTTCCTTTTCCTCTGCCTCGGGGGCTGTCTTTTCCTTTTTCATATCTTCATCTCCTTATTGTTCGAGCAGTTCCGCTATAGCGTGGGATACGCAGCCTGCCGCGCACTCCACCTCGCTGAGCACTGTCGCGTAGTCGGTCCTGAGCGGTGCGATGACCGCTATCGCGCCGGCGTTCTCGCCGTTTATCTCATATCGTGAAACTATCACCGCGCTGTTTCTCAGCTCCGGTATACGGCTCTCTTCCGATAGAAAAACTCTCGCCGATCGGGTGGCGTTGAGCAGCTGTGATATCCTGCCCGTATCGGACAGGAACTTCATCACGTTCCTCGCGGTATGGAAGTCGTATCCGTCCGAGAACAGCACGTTGTTCTGTCCTGCGACCGTCACCGAGACCTCAAGCGCGCTCTGCACAGCCTCGTATATGGCTATCAGCGCGTCCGGTACAAAGAGCGTCATCTCGCCCATGGCGGAAGCCGCCGTCTGCAAAAAGCCTCTGGTGATCTCTTTTAGTCTAATTCCGGTGAACTGTTCGTTGATCGCCTTGTCGAACATAGCGAGCAGCTGAGGCGTCAGCACAAACTCACAGCGGAAGAGCCTGCTCTTGACCATACCGTTCGAGGTCACCAGCACAGCCATAGAGGTGTGTCTGCCGGTAGCGACGAAGCGTATGCGATGCACCCTGGCGTCATCCGACGACGGCGTGGTAGTCACCGCTGCCGCATCGGTCAGCTCAGCCAGCACCGCGGCTGTCCTGCTCAGCACTATCTCTGGCGACTGAGCCTTGGGGCTTATGCCGCGCTCGATATGCTCGCGCACTCGCTCGGAGAGCTGTACCGTCTCCATCAGGTTATCTATATAATAGCGATATCCCTTCTTGGTCGGTATGCGTCCGGCCGAGGTGTGTGGCTGCAGCAGATAGCCTTCGTCGTCCAGTGACTTTAGCTCGTTGCGGATCGTCGCCGACGAGACATCCAGCCCTGCGGCGCTCTGCAGCGCCTTTGAGCCTATCGGCTCACCGCTCTCGATATACCGCTCTACGACAGCGGACAGTATCTTCTCTTTTCGTGAAGCCAGCTCCATCCGTGTCGCCTCCTTCTGCCGGAGCCATGATCATCATATCGAAGCGTCCGGCGGTCTGCCGAAGCTTTCAATCTTGTTAGCACTCTCGGTGGTCGAGTGCTAACTTACAATACATAGTATAGCCATTACTTTCAAAAAAGTCAATAATTTAATTGTGAATTTTTTGTAAAAGCGGATAGATATGCCTTTCCGCAGCCGCACCGTACCTTTATAAAGATTGACATTCATCCGAAATGAATATATACTGATGTATGATTGGAGATGATTATATGATCCTGGCGATAATATGCGCCGTACTGTGCTTTGCGGCCGCGATAATTATGTTCACCCCGTATTTTCGCAAGATAACTTTGCTGCGCCCGATGGCGTTCTATCTGATATTCGAGGGCGCGTGGCACATATTCTCGTATCTGATAGACGACCTCTATCCCACATCGGTGGTACCGGCGTATATCAACCGCATCGGCACCATCCTGGTGATCGTATACTATATATTCATACTGTTCATGACTCACTCCAAGTCCAGACGCAAGAAGAAGGAAAAGTAATATGATATCCGGCTATATATACGCCGCCGTATGGTTTATCCTCGCCGCGTATCTCTTCTATGTAGGGATAAAGGAGAACCGATTCTTCCTCATAGTAGCGCCGTTCTTCGTGTTTTTAGGCGGATGGGCGCTGGCGGACGAGCTGACCGCGGTGGATCTTATGTCGGGAGCATACGGCTGGATATATCGCGGCGTGGCGATACTTATGCTCATCATCTGCGCCTTAAAGTACTATCTGCACCGCAAAAACGACGAATGACTCAGCGTCACTATATATTGTGGATGCAGTGTATCCGAAACACTATTCTAATTTTTTTCGGCATTATTTTAATAAAATACTTGCATTTTGCGCAGTTTAATGCTATTATTACTTGTACATGACATCTAGAATCTATTAAGGAGGTGGGACAATGCCGAATATTAAGTCAGCTAAGAAGCGTGTTAAGGTTATCGCTACCAAGACTGCTCAGAACAAGGCTCTCAAGTCTGCTCTTAAGACTTACGTTAAGAAGGCTTATGTCGCTGTAGATACTAACGCTGATAATAAGGCTGAGGCGGTACGTCTTGCTACTAAGAAGATCGATCAGGCCGTAGCCAAGGGCCTTCTGCATAAGAATACCGCTGCCAGAGCGAAGTCTTCTCTTGCTAAAAGGCTGAATAAAACAGCATAAATTGCATAACCTTAAAAGCAGGCGACGCCTGCTTTTTTTACTTTACATTAAACTTTTCGTTTCCTGTAAAGTAAAAATGATTTATAGTCCCTGCTCAGTTGCACGCTGCTCGTGCGCGAGCAATGGGTATACAAAAGCGGACGCGCTATGTGCGCGCTTTCTTGTTATGCTCTGCCTATACTCCGCCGGCGACCGCCGCTCTAACTTGGGCAAAAGATGAATAAAACATAAACTTATATACAAGATATTGACATTTATCTTAAATGCTGTTATTATTTTCTTGTAACCTTTTTTGCTATAAATAATGTTTTCGGAGGCGTGAAATGGAGAAGAAATCTAACATCAAATGGCTCGTTTGCGTAATCTCAGCCGTAGCTGCTCTCACAGCCGCTATCACAGCGTTCTTTTTCGTGAAGGAAAAGAAGAAGAAAGACGAAGAACAGCTTGAGGAATACCTCGATTATTCAATACAGTAAGCAGAAAGCGGAGAGCTCAGGCTCTCCGCTTTCACTGTTTATATAACTATCCCGATAATCAGGCGCTCACCGGCCGAAAGGCTATGGTGAGCGCTATTTTTCTTTAGGCCTGCTCACAAGTGCAGCTAAGAGCGAGAACGCCACCGCCGCTGCTATACCACCTGCAGCCGCGGTCAGCGCGCCAGTGAGTATCCCGGCGGCTCCCTGCTCATCGACAGCCGTCCTGACTCCACCTGCCATAAGATGGCCGAAGCCCGACAGCGGCACCGTGGCTCCGGCTCCGGCAAAGTCTGCCAGATATCCGTACAGCCCTACCGCCGACAGTATCACTCCGGCGACCACATAGCCGGTCAGGATGCGAGCCGGGGTCAGCGACGTTTTATCTATCCACAGCTGACCGATCAGGCACAGCGCGCCGCCGACCAGAAAAGCATATAAAAACTGCATATTATCCCTTCAGTACATACATATTTTCTCTATAATTTTTTCCGGCTTTCATTCTTTTATACATATTGAAAAATCGCATATATAATGTTATTATATAGATTGGTGTATACTATGCGCCGCAAACACGCAAAAAGCAGCATGATATGCTGTCAATTCATATCAAAAGGGGAATCAGGATGCCTCAACTCACTTTTCCGAAGCGTCCCTACCGCACTCGCGGAGGGGTACACGCTCCACACAACAAAAACACCGCGCACAAGCAAAGCCTGACGATGCCTGTGCCGGAGATAGTTGCTCTGCCCATGAGCCAGCATATCGGCGCGCCGTGTGTGCCGCTGGTCAAGGTGGGCGACACCGTCGACGTGGGTCAGGTGATCGCAAAGAGCGACGCTTTCGTCAGCGCTCCCATCCATGCGTCCGTATCCGGCAAGGTCAAGAAGATCGATAAGATCACCATGCCTGCCGGCAACAAGGTCGACGCCATCTTTATCGAGAGCGACGGCGAACAGCGCCTCTCGCCGGATATCAAGCCTCCGGTGGTGGAATCTCTCTCAGATCTCATCACAGCGGTCAGAGAATCCGGACTGGTAGGCTTAGGCGGCGCGGGCTTCCCGACAGCGGTCAAGCTCAATATCCCGTCCGACAAGAACGTCGACACCATGATCATCAACACCGCCGAGTGCGAGCCCTACATCACCTCCGATCACCGCGAGGTTCTGGAGAACTCATGGGACATCATCTCGGGCATAATGACCGTTAAGGAGTTCCTGGATATACACAGAGTGATCATAGGCATCGAGGATAATAAGCCCGACGCCATCGAGGCTCTGCGCGAGATCGCCGACAGCTCCGCAGATGTGGGCGACGAGATCCGCGTGCTGCCGCTGAAGGCCTCTTACCCCCAGGGCGCTGAGAAGATCCTCATCAAGGCCTGCACGGGACGTGAGGTCCCCATGGGCGGACTGCCCTCCGACGCCGGCTGTCTGGTGATGAACGTAGGCTCCATCGCCTTTATCTCAAGATATCTCAAGACCGGCATACCGCTGGTATCGCGCCGTCTGACCGTAGACGGCAGCGCGATAAAGGAACCGCAGAACGTCATCGTCCCCATAGGCGCACCCATCCGCAACGTCATCGAGTTCGTCGGCGGATATAAGGAAGAACCCAAGAAGCTCATCATGGGCGGCCCTATGATGGGTATAGCGCTCCCCTCTGACGACCTGTATGTGCTCAAGCAGAACAACGCCATCCTCGCCTTCTCTGAGCGCGAGGCAAGACTCGCGGAGCCCTCGGCGTGTATCCGCTGCGGCAGATGTCTGTCAGCGTGTCCGATGAGTCTGCAGCCTGTGGAGCTCTCCAACGCCTCCGACCGCAAGGATATCGACGCGCTCAAAAAGTTCAACGCCATGAACTGTATGGAATGCGGCTGCTGCTCCTTCACCTGTCCGGCCAAGCGCCATCTGGTACAGAATATCCGCATGGGCAAGGCCCTGCTGAATAAAGCTAAACGAGAAGAGATCTCTCAGAGCAAAGGAGGCAAGAACTGATGGATAATAAGCTGTATGTCTCCTCATCGCCCCATTTCAGGGGCAGCGCGACCACAAGGCGCATAATGCTGGACGTCATCATCGCCCTGCTGCCTGCTTCTGTCGCCGCCTGTGTGATCTTCGGCGCGCGGTCGCTGATACTCATCGGCACCTGCGTAGCCACCTGTATACTGCTGGAGTATATCAGCAGAAAAGTGATGAAGCGCGACACCACCATCGGCGACCTGTCAGCTGTTGTGACAGGTCTGCTGCTCGCGCTCAACCTGCCGGCTGATATCAATCCGCTTATCGCCATGTTCGGCTGTGTTGTCGCCATAGTAGTGGTCAAGCAGATGTTCGGCGGTATCGGCATGAACTTTGTCAACCCGGCTCTTGCGGCACGAATCGTTCTGCTGGTATCCTTCCCGAGCGCTATGATGCGCTGGGTGAGCGTGCCCGGCACCCCCGAGACCGCGATGATCGACGCGACTACAGCGGCTACTCCCCTGTCGCCTGCCGCTCTTGAATCCGGATGCTACTCATACATAGATCTGCTTATCGGCCGCTGCGGCGGCTCCATCGGCGAGGTCTGCGCCGCGGCTCTGCTGCTGGGCGGAGTGTATCTGGTCATCCGCAGGGTCATCTCCCCGATCATCCCCTGTGTGTATCTCGCCACAGCCGCTTTGATGTCATTCGCGGTGGGACTGGATCCCCTGTATCAGCTGCTCTCCGGCGGACTGATGCTGGGAGCTATCTTCATGGCCACCGACTATACCACCTCTCCGCTGACTAAGTGGGGCAAGGTGATCTTCGCCATAGGCTGCGGCGTGCTCACCATCCTGCTGCGCCGCTACTCCAATATGCCAGAGGGCGTATCCTTCTCGATCATCCTGATGAACATCCTCGTGCCTCATATCGAGAACCTCACCACTCCTCGAACCCTCGGCAAGGTCAAGAAGGCAAAGGAGGCGAAGAAATGAGAAAGAAAATCAGCCCCAAGGCTATTATCATTCCCACCATCTCACTGTTCCTAATCTGTCTGGTCGTCACAGCGGTGCTGGCGCTGACCAACAGCATCACAGCCGACAAGATCGCCGAGAACGAGGCGCAGAGCAAGCAGGAGAGTATGTTCAGCGTACTGCCTGCTGCGGCGTCCTTTGAAGAGATCGAGCCCGATGTGCTGTATCAGGGCTTCGATAAGGACAAAAAGCCCGTAGGCTATGCGATATCCACATCGGCTCAGGGCTACGGCGGCAGCGTCAAGGTCATGACCGGTATCGACAGCGCCGGCGTGATAGTCGGCGTGGACGTCTTCTATAACGACGACGAGACCCCGGGTCTGGGCAAGAACACATCCAACGAATCCTTCCGCGCCCAGTACAAGGGCATGAATACAAAAGAGGATATCGTAGTCAGCAAGGACAATACCACAGGCGCGGCTCAGGAGATAGACGCCGTGACCTCGGCTACGATCTCATCACGCGCGGTGACCAAGGCAGTCAACGAAGCGTGCAGAATATATAACGAAAAAGCAAAGGAGGCGAAGTGATGGCTAAGCGCGGATATCTGAAAGAACTTACCAAAGGCGTAGTCAAAGAGAACCCGGTTCTCTGTCTGGTGCTGGGCACCTGCCCCACTCTCGCCGTCACCACATCGGCCTCCAACGCCATCGGCATGGGCATAGCCGCTACGGCGGTACTGATATGCTCCAACGCCGTTATATCGGCTCTGCGCAAGTTTATCCCCGATAAAGTTCGCATCCCTGCGTATATCACTATCATCGCAGGCTTCGTCACCGTAGTGCAGATGCTGGTCAAGGCGTTCGCCCCGGCTATCAACGACTCTCTGGGCATCTTCCTGCCGCTGATAGTCGTCAACTGCATCATCCTCGGCCGCGCCGAGATGTTCGCCGGCAAGAACCCCGTCATCCCGTCCATCCTCGACGGCATAGGCATGGGCATAGGCTTTACGGCGGCTCTGCTGCTGATGGGCATCATCCGCGAGCTGTTCGGCTCGGGCACGGTGTTCGGAGTACAGCTGCTGCCGGTGCAGATACTCATCTTCATATTGCCGCCCGGAGGCTTCTTCGTATTCGGAATGCTGATCATGCTCGCCAACAAGCTCAACACCCGTGCCGGCAAGGCGGTCAAGACCACCCCTTGCGCCGGATGTCCTCTGGCTGAGAGCTGCTCCAAGAGAGCCTGCTCGGAAGACGGAAAGGAGGCTGCAGAGAATGCTGATTAAGTCCCTTATCGCCGTGTTCCTCGCGGCCATCCTGACCGAGAACTACGTTCTGTCAAAATTCCTGGGCATATGTCCCTTCCTCGGCGTGAGCAAAAAGCTCAACACCGCCGTGGGCATGAGCGTCGCGGTCACCTTCGTAATGGTGCTCGCCACAGCAGTGACCTTCCCGATATACATGTACATCCTGGTGCCCTCCGGCATGGAGTATCTCCAGACGGTACTGTTCATCCTCATCATCGCCGGCCTCGTACAGCTGGTCGAGATAGTGCTCAAGAAGTATATCCCGGCGCTGTATAAGAGTCTCGGCATATATCTGCCGCTGATCACCACCAACTGTGCCGTGCTGGGCGTCACAATGCTGGTGCTGCAGAAGGTAGGCCCCGACTACACCTATATCCACGCGCTGGTCAACGCTTTCGGAGCCGGCATCGGCTTTTTGGTAGCTATGGTCATGTTCGCCGGAGTACGCGGCAGACTGGAGAACGCGGATATACCCAAGTCGCTCAAAGGCCTACCCATCACGCTGGTCGCGGCTTCGCTCACTTCACTGTCGTTTTTGGGTTTCGCCGGCTTTGTCGAGAAGCTCATACCGCTGAGCTGAGGAGGTGGATTTATGAACGGTATATTATTCGCTGTCGCCCTCGTGGCCGGCATAGGCCTGCTCATAGGTCTGATCCTCTCCATAGCCTCCATCCTGATGGCCGTGCCTAAGGATGAAAAGGCCGAAAAGATCCTCGAGGCGCTCCCGGGCGCAAACTGCGGAGCCTGCGGCTTTTCGGGCTGTTCGGGTTATGCCGACGCCCTCGCTAAGGGCAAGGCCGAGGTAGGCCTTTGCGCCCCCGGCGGTCTGGCGTGCGTCACCGAGATATCCGCTATCCTGGGCGTAGAGACCGGCTCTATAGAGAAGAAGGTCGCCGCGGTGCACTGCATGGGCTCTCTGGACAATACCTCTTATCTGGCTGAGTACAACGGTATCAAGAGCTGCGCCGCAGCCCTGCGCATAGGCGGCGGACTGACCGCCTGCTCATACGGCTGTATGGGACTGGGCGACTGTGAGGCCGTGTGCCCCTATGACGCTATACATGTTTGCAACGGCGTCGCCGTAGTGGATAACGACAAGTGCAAGGCCTGCGCCATGTGCGTAAAGGAATGCCCCCGTCATATTATATCTATCGTACCTTATAAGAACTCCGCCGTGGTGCGCTGCTCCAACAAGGATAAGGGAGCCGTGACGCGCAAGGTCTGTTCCGCAGGCTGTATCGGCTGCAAGAAGTGTGAGAAGAACTGCCCCGTGAACGCGATCAAGGTCACCGACTTCTGCGCTTCTATCGATCCGTCGCTGTGCACAGGCTGCGGAGTGTGCGCGGACAATTGTCCTCAGCACTGCATATCTTATCTCAGTCCGTACTGATAACGGCCCATGCCGTAAAAAAACACAAACAAAGGATAGTATTATGGTCGAAATAAAACATCTGTCCAAGCGCTTCGGCTCCGTGACAGCGCTCAACGACGTCAGCTTCACCGCCAACCCCGGAGAGGTACTGGGTCTGCTGGGTCCCAACGGCGCCGGCAAAAGCACTACTATGAATATAATAACAGGCTACCTGTCGTCATCCTCAGGCAACGTGACCGTCGAGGGCGTGGATGTACTGTCTTCGCCCCGTCAGGCTAAAGCCAAGATCGGCTATCTGCCCGAGGTGCCTCCGCTGTATCCCGAGATGACCGTGCGCAAGTATCTGGAATTCATCTTTGACCTCAAAAAGGTCAGACTGCCAAAGGCAGATCATATCCGCGAGGTCATGATGATAGTCAAGATAGCCGACGTCAGCGAGCGTATCATCCGCAATCTGTCCAAGGGCTATCGTCAGCGCGTAGGTCTGGCAGGAGCCCTGCTGGGCAACCCTCCGGTGCTGATACTCGACGAGCCCACCGTAGGCCTGGATCCCAAGCAGATAATAGAGATACGCAAGCTCATAAAATCGCTGGGCAAAAAGCACACCATCATCTTCTCGTCCCATGTGCTCAGCGAGGTATCCGCGGTATGCGACCGCGTGGTTATGATCAACCGCGGACAAGTGGTCGCCGACGCTCCCATCGACAGGCTCAGCGAGGCTGTCAGCGGCGGCGGAATGCTGTCGCTCGAGATCGAGGGCAGCCCCAACGCGATATCCAAGGCGATATCCGCAGTAGAGGGCGTCAAGCGCGTCAACCATACAGTCGGCAGGAACTATACCGTCGACTACGATCCCGAGGTCGACGTGCGCAGAGGCATCTTCAGAGCTATGGCAAAGGCCGATTGTCCCATCCTCAGGATGGCTCCGGGCGGACTGAGCCTTGAAGAGAGCTTTTTGAAGCTTACCGAAGGAGGTGAGAACTGATGTCAGCGATCATACGCAGGGAGCTTGCTTCCTACTTCAACGGCATCATCGGTTACCTCGTGCTCGCGGTATACTGGTTCTTCTCGGGTATGTTCTTTTATGTATACTGCCTGTACTATAACTCGGCGTCGCTGAGCTATGTGTTCATGCAGATGATCACTATCATCATCTTCCTCGTGCCGGTCATGACGATGAAGAGCTTCTCCGAAGAGAAGCGTCAAAAGACCGATCAGGCTCTCATCACCGCTCCGGTGACCCTCACCGAGATAGTGCTGGGCAAGTTCCTGGCGGCGTTCATCCTCTATGTGATCTGCAACGCGATCTTTATATTATACGCGCTGTTCATATGCTTCTTCACCGCACCCGACTGGATCCTGCTGTTCACCACCATGCTGGGCGGTCTGCTGATGGGCGCGGCGCTCATCGCCATCGACCTGTTCATCTCAGCTCTCACCGAGAGCCAGGCTGTGGCGGCGATATTCTCGATAGCCGCAGGCATGCTCATCTATATGATAGATCAGCTCGCCTCGCTGATAAACATAGATCTCATCAAGAATATCCTGTATCGTCTGTCGTTCATACGCAATTTCTATGCGTTCTCGAACGGTATCATCACACTTTCCGGCGTAGTCTTCTTCCTCTCGGTCACAGCGCTGTTCCTGTTCTTCTGTGTCCGCGTGTTTGAGAAGCGCCGCTGGAGCTGAGGAGGTGCCGATATGAAAAAAACTGACTCCTCCAACAGATTCTCATTCAAAGACTTCATCAAGTCGCGCAACACTCGCCGCGGCGCGATATCCATAGCTCTGACAGCTCTGTTCATCGCCGCCGTGATCATACTCAACCTGATCATCAGCGCGCTGTCGTCGCGCTTCTCGCTGTATCTGGATGCTACTCCCAACACCGCCTATCGCCTGCAGGATACCACCTCTGCCGTGGCGTCTGCAGTCACAAAGGATGTGCACATCTATGTACTATCTAACGAGAGCGTGTTTGAGGGCAACGGCGACTATTATGTCCAGGCGAACAAGCTCATCAGACAGTTCTCCGAGTGCTCATCGCATATCGACCTGAGCTATATCGACCTGACCACCAACCCCGGCTTCACATCGTCTTATCCAAACGTCGACTGGAGCTCAAGCCACCTGTGCCTGCTGACCTGCGGCGACCGCTACACCGCCATAGATGCCGAAGACTTCTTTGACTATCAGACTGACAGCACCACCTACACCAGCTATATCAGCGGTCAGCATATCGAACAGGCGTTATCGTCGGCGGTATACAACCTGACTGCCGACAGCCTGACCAACGTAGCCTTCCTCAGCGGTCAGGCTGAGATGGAGATGACCGCGTTCCGCAAGCAGCTAACCGACAATGCCTACAAGGTATCTGATGTAGATCTGCTGACCTCCACTATCCCCGAGGATTCCGACATCCTTGTCATCATGGCGCCTTCTGTGGATATAGACGAGGATATGGCCAAGACCATTTCCGCGTGGCTCGAGAACGGCGGCAGCTACGGCCACAGCCTGGTATATGTGCCGACCGATAAGCTCAGCGTGACGAACTTCCCGAACCTCAACTCCATCCTCAGCGACTGGGGCATGAGCGTAGACTTCGGCTATATATACGAGTCGGACAACACCTATATCGCCTCATCGCGCAAGACTCCTCTGTGCTCGCGCTACAACTACTGTGAGTCGATATTCAACGAGACTCTGCCCAACTCGGATATCCCTGTATATCTGAGCTATACGCTGCCGATAACCATAACCGACAGCGATACCGCCTCGGCCCTGCTCACCTCGTCCGAGAGCTCGTTCTTCGGCCCGATGTCAGATCCTGACGAAGACTTCAGTCCCGACCGCCACGCCTACAACGGCGCGGCCATGGGCACCAAGTCCGACGGAGCTACCGACGAGCACAGCTCTCATGTGATAGTCATAGGCTCATACGAGGCGTTCACCGAGGACTTCCTCAAGACCAATTCTTACAACAACTCGGCGTACTTCGTCAACATCTTCAACACCCTCACAGCCCATGACTCGGGCGGCGTTATCATCGAGGGCAAGAACCTCACCGACAGCACTCTGGGCGAGCCCTCCGCTGCGGCAGTAAACCTGCTGGCTATCGTAGTACGCTACATCATCCCTGCTCTGGTGCTGATAGCCGGGCTGGTAGTATGGATCAGAAGGAGGCATAGATAATGAGCAAGTCTCCCGATAAGAATAGCAAAAAGCCCACTGAGGCAGAAGAGGCAAAGCGCCCCGACACCTCCGCTAAGGCCTCCGACAACACCGTCGACGAGAGCGACGCGCTCGAGAGCTTCCTCAACCGCAGCTACAAGCGCCCCGAGAGCTCCAAGTCCCCTGCCGAAAAGCGCCGCCTCAACCGCGCGGCTATCCTGCTGATCGTCGCGGTGGCAGTCGTGCTGGCTCTGGTGTTCATATTCATCTATGTTCACAGCCTGCCTGAGGTAATGCCCACAGATGAAGCTAACTATATCCCAGCCGAGATAGAGACCATGGTGACCAAGAGCAGCGAGCACGAGGTCATCGTGCCCACCGATCCTCAGGGAGAACCTCTGAACAACGGCGCAGGTGAGCTGCTGGAATACTATCCCACCGATATCAAGGAGATAACCGTATCCAACACCTACGGCAAATTCACCGTAGCCGCCGGCACCACCAAGGACGGTGCCTCGGTATATACCCTGCTCGGCTTTGAGGACTATCCCCTGCAGCAGGGCATGCCCGACGCGGTGGCGAACGACGCCTCGCAGCAGAGCTTTACCACCATAGTATCCACCAAGGGCAACCTGTCCGACTTCGGTCTGGATGAGCCTCGCGCTGTAGTAAAGGTCAAGTATACCGACGCCACCATGTCCACCATCAAGGTCGGCAACGAGGCCGCCGCAGGCGCAGGAACATATATAACCTTCGGCAACAACAACACCGTGTATCTGGTCAGCAACGATTCCGTAGACTCATTCCTGTATAAGAACAGCGATCTGATCAGCCGCACGGTAACCGCGACCCCCGAGACCGTCGAATCCACCTCGTTCAGCAGCCTGACCATCAGCGGCAGCCGCTATCCCAAGGCTATCGAGATGGAGCCCAACCCCGACGCTTCGATCGACTATGAGTACTATATCACCGCTCCGACCGCCATGTTCGGCAATCCACTCGAGTGCGCCGATATCTCCGGATCCATCCGCGATATCTTTGCCGAAGAGGTAGTCGACGTCCTGCCCCTCAAGGGCGACCTGAACGCCTTTCTCACTAAGTACGGGCTGGCTGAACCCTACGCCCGTGTGCACGCGGTATATACCGACGCCGTCATCGATCTGAGTGCTTCAAAGCCGAGCGATAACGGCGATGTATATCTCATCAGCGAGAGCGGCGAATCCTACAGCCGCCGCATAGTATATCGCATCAGCGGCGCGGCGCTGAGCTGGACACGCACTTCCGTAGAGGCTCTGACGCCCGATACCATCCTCAACGTCAAGAAGGACGCCGTCAAGAACATCAAGATCTCCGCCGGCGGCAAGGAGTATTCGATCAACGTCAACACCCGTACCCAGACGGTGTCGAACGACTCCGGCGGCGAAGAAGATATAACCACCACAGAGGCGGAGTATGACGATCGTCTGCTGGACAGCGACGGCTTCTCGATACTCTTCAAGAATCTCTCCTCGCTCCCCAATGACCGTAAAGACGCCGCCAAAGGCACATCCCTGCTGTATGAGGTCACCTACACCTACTCCACCGACCGCGCACCCGATACCGTCAGCATATATGATAACGGCTCGGGCGAATGCCATGTGACGCGCAACGGCGAGCCGTGCGGCACGACCGCCAAGAAGTACGTCAACGGTCTTATCAAGAACATCACCGACCTTATCGCAGGCAAGCTCCCCGAGAACCTGTGATCACGTGATGATATGTAAATGAAAAGAGCTGGCTCATTCAAGAGTCAGCTCTTTTGTCTGTCGCCGTGTATATTACTAACGCACCTGTCATCTGTCAAACGGCTTATCCAAGCGCGTTGCTCATATCTCATACACTCTGTTCGTTGTCAGCGCCTCGCACGGTATGCCCCTATCGGTCATCTCGCGCTCAAAGGCGGCGGTATGTATCTGTGACGACAGCGGAGGGAAGCTGTTGTCATAGTGATCCAGCAGTATCCTCTTCGGCTTGAGCCTGTCTACGATCGGTCTGCAGGTCTTAGCAGGATCGCCCGTCCCCTGGAACGGCAGTATCAGCGTATCCGCCCCCACGGGATAATCGCCGTCATCCCTCAGGCCCATGCTGCCCATCAGGTCTACGCGCCGATCTCTGCAGGCGATCTCATACATATATGTTTCGCCGTTCTCAGGGAAGCGGCGGTTGATTCTACCCAGCCGCAGCAGCTGTCCCATGTTGCGCCAAGTCTCAGCATTAAAAACGGTTTTCATCACCACGCCGATATCGAAGCGACAATGCCGCGCGTGGTACGCGCTCACGCTGAAAGGCCCTATGCTCAGCCGCTCCCTGTCGCTCACCGCTCTCAGCCTGTCCGCGCCTATACCCTCGCGCCGCAGGGTTTTCACGGCAGTCTCGGGCGCGTATATAACAACTTCGCTGTCGCCGTACAGAGCCGCTATATCATATATATGGTCGATGTGTCCGTGGGTAACCAGAACAGCGTCGGCGGCTCTCAGCTCATCCGCGCGTCCGGATGAACGCCTCTGCTCATCGCTTACCCTAAGCGGCATCCCGATGAACGGATCGACCGCTATGGTGAATCCATCGCTCTCTATCGTCAGCGCGGCAGTGCCGTGCCATTTCAGACGCATATCTTTCCTTCCCCGTCGGTAAGTTGTGCAGAAAAGACCTGCTCAGACGAACAGGTCTTTTGTTACTGTTTATCAGCCCAGCTGAGCGATGGCGGCCTCTATCAGCGAGATCTTCTCGCGTTCTCTCTCCGCCTGACCCTTAATCTTTTCGATAACGGCGGCAGGAGCCTTGGACATGAAGCCCTGATTGTTCAGCTTGCCCTCGTCCTGAGCGAGCAGCTTCTTGGTCTGCTCAAGCTCCTTGTTCAGACGCTTCAGCTCGGCGGCCTTATCCACCAGCTCGTTCATGGGGATGTATATCTTAGCGTCGGCGGTGACTACGGTCACAGCGCCGTCGATGTCAAAGTCGCTGCCGATCTCAACCTCGTTGGCTGAGGCGAGCTTCTTCATGAACTCCGCGCCGTGGGCAAAGGTCTCGGCGGCCTTTGTAGCTATATAATAGTTGGCCTTTCTCGAAGGCGGCACGTTCATCTCGTTGCGCTGTGTGCGGATAGCGGTGATCGCCTGCATGATCTTGCGCATCTCGGCGGCCTCTGCGTCATAGCACAGCTCATCGGTATACTCGGGATACTTCTCGAGCATGATGGTCTCGCCGTCATGCGGCAGGCTCTGCCAGATCTCCTCGGTGATGAACGGCATGAACGGATGCAGCAGCTTGAGTATCTTATCCAGAACATATACCAGCACCTGTCTGGCGTTCTGAGCCGCGGTCTCATCATTGCTGTACAGCGCGCTCTTCTTGAGCTCGATGTACCAGTCGCAGAAGCAGTCCCAGATAAAGTCATACAGCTTTTGCACAGCTATGCCCAACTCGAACTTATCGAGGTTCTCGGTAACATCTCTGCACAGGGTGTTGAGGGTGGACAGTATCCACTTATCCTCTATCCTCAGCTCCTCGGGGAGCTCGAGCGGCACATCATGCCCCTCTATGTTCATCAGCACAAAGCGGCTGGCGTTATACAGCTTGTTGGCGAAGTTGCGGCAGCTCTCGACACGCTCCTCAGAGAATCTCATATCGTTGCCGGGTGAGTTGCCCGTAGCGAGGAAGAACCTCAGCGCGTCCGCGCCGTACTTCTCGATGACCTCGATGGGATCGACGCCGTTGCCCAGCGACTTGGACATCTTGCGGCCCTGAGCGTCGCGGATCAGTCCGTGGATGAACACCGTTCTGAACGGCACATCGTTCATATTGTGCATTCCCGAGAATATCATCCTGGCTACCCAGAAGAAGATGATGTCATATCCGGTCACCAGAGTATCGGTCGGGTAGAAATACTTGAGCTCCTCAGTCTCCTCAGGCCATCCCATGGTCGAGAACGGCCACAGAGCCGAGCTGAACCATGTATCCAGAGTATCCTCGTCCTGAGTCATGTGTACGCAGCCGCACTTGGGGCATTTCTCGGGAGCGGACTTAGCTACTACCATCTCGCCGCACTCGTCGCAGTAGTACGCCGGGATACGGTGACCCCACCACAGCTGACGCGAGATACACCAGTCCTTGATGTTCTCCATCCAGTTGAAGTATATCTTCTCCGATCTCTTGGGGATGAACTTGGTCCTGCCGTCGCGCACGCACTCGATCGCCGGGCCGGCAAGCGGAGCCATCTTGACGAACCACTGCTTAGATACCATCGGCTCGATGGTGGTGTGACAGCGGTAGCAGGTGCCTACGTCATGGCTGAGATCCTCGATCTCTTTGAGGAGTCCCTGCTCGGTCAGATCGGCTACTATCGCCTTGCGCGCTTCGTCGGTGGTCATGCCGGCATACTTGCCGCAGTCGAGTACCTCCGGCTCGTTCTCAGCTAAGGATCCCTGAGCCTTGAGCTCCTCATACGCCGCGACGTCCTCAGCGCCGGTCATATGACCGTCATATGTAAAGCAGCGCACGATGGGCAGGTCGTGTCTTAAGCCTACCTCAAAGTCATTGGGGTCGTGTGCAGGTGTGATCTTAACAACACCGGTGCCCTTCTCCATATCAGCGTGCTCATCGCACACGATGGGTATCTCTTTATTGAGCAGCGGCAGTATCACATGACAGCCGTGCAGGTGCTTATATCTCTCGTCCTCGACGTTGATAGCCACAGCGGTATCGCCGAGCATGGTCTCGGGACGGGTAGTAGCGATCTCCAGCATCTCGCCGGTCTCTTTGACCGGATACAGGATGTGCCAGAAGTGACCGTTCTGCTGCTCATACTCGACCTCAGCGTCGGATATAGAGGTGCAGCAGTGAGGACACCAGTTGACCATGCGGTTGCCGCGATAGATCAGGCCCTCGTTATACAGTCTTACGAACACTTCCTTAACGGCGTTGGAACAGCCCTCGTCCATGGTGAAGCGCTCGCGCTCCCAGTCACAGCTGACGCCGAGCTTCCAGAACTGACGGGTGATACGGTCGCCGTATTCCTTCTTCCACGCCCATGCGCGCTCTAAGAACTTCTCGCGGCCGAGGTCATCCTTAGTCAGACCTTCCTTGCGCATAGCCTCCACTATCTTGGCCTCGGTAGCTATCGAGGCGTGATCGGTGCCGGGCAGCCACAGAGCGGAGTAGCCCTGCATCCTGCGAAAACGGATCAGGATATCCTGCAGAGTGTTGTCCAGCGCGTGACCGATATGCAGCTGACCGGTGATGTTCGGCGGCGGCATAACGATAGAATAAGGCTTTTTCTCAGGATCGACAACGGCGTGGAAATAGTTGTTGTCCATCCAGAAGCGATATATACTGTCCTCGACCATTCTCGGATCATAGGACTTGTTCAGTTCAGGCATATTGAACCCTCCAAATAATAATCAAAATGTCATCGCGAGGTGCGAAGCCTCGCGGCAATCTCACAAAAATAAGCTCTCGCTGTCATCCTGAGTGGAGCGGGACACTCGTGTCGCGCGTAATCGAAGGATCTTAAAAAGATTCTTCACTTCGTTCAGAATGACAGTATACTTACTATCATCCATCATCTGTTATCTATTATCTATCATCCATCATCAATCATCCCTGTTGTCATCCTGAGTGGAGCGGGACACTCGTGTCGCGCGGAATCGAAGGATCTTAAAAAGATTCTTCACTTCGTTTAGAATTACACTATCGTGACGGATGAGGTGTCCGGCGCAGCCGATCATAGCGACCGCACGCCATACAACCCCATAATATAACTTATATATTATCGCATTTAGACGCCCTTTTGTCAAGATATAAAGATGCTTATAAGCGTTGTATAAATCAAAGCATACGCATACATTTTTATTGCAATTATAAAGAATACATGATATTATTTACTTGCGACACAATTCAATGAATTATTAGTGCTTCTTCACGTAGAATGGGTGTGCGTTTTGGTAAAAACGTATGCTCTATACACTTGTTCTACATGAAGCAAGTATGAATTGTGTCGCAACAATGGGCTGCGTTTTTCGTGCGTGGCTTCGGCTGCGCACTTTTTTATTGAGGCAAAGATTTATGTTTGAAGATATCGACCGTATCCAATGGCTGGAATATTCGGAATATAAGAGAGCGATATATTATCTCAACCATCCTTCAGAGTATTACGGTGACTTCGACACATTTCGCGATAAACTCATAGATTACTCAGACCGCTTAGAAAAAGGTGAGATCGATTACGGCGATATGTATTAGAAAGGATTATTGTAACACACTGATAAGTCTATATGCCGACGCGGCTGACACTGCTCAGTCGCGCTTTTAGTTTTACATATCATAAGCGAATACAGAAAAACAGCGTGACCGATCTCTCAGTCACGCTGCTGTCTTATGGCAACTAATTGAATAATCTACCAAAAAGGGTTTACACCCTGAAAACTGAACAAAGTGTGCGGATGAAAGGAGATTAAGATGGGATGACCAAAGGATCTCATGTGGTCAAGCCCTCGACCGAAGCCGGAAGAAGCGTACAAACCGACAGAGAATCGCGAGGATGATCCTATCCGGGCGAGGCGGAGCTTGCAGACAGGCTTCATTCCTGTCAAAAGCGACAACGAAGCACGGGTGGGATCAGACCGCAAGGATCGTCGGGATTGTGCGCTGATTACGGCAAAGTACGCCAAGCTGAACATGTCGCCATGCGTACACACGCAGCCTATCGACCTCGCAGTCTGCAAAGGGCTGTACTCGCATATAGCCGACAACAGAAAAACAGCGTGACCGATCTCTCAGTCACGCTGCTGTCTTATGGCAACTAATTGAATAATCTACCAAAAAGGGTTTACACCCTGAAAACTGAACAAAGTGTGCGGAAAAAGGAGATTAAGATGGGATGACCAAAGGATCTCATGTGGTCAAGCCCTCGACCGAAGCCGGAAGAAGCGTACAAACCGACAGAGAATCGCGAGGATGATCCTATCCGGGCGAGGCGGAGCTTGCAG
>Ga0310696_10000360_pt1 | contig 74925 bp, 68 predicted proteins | sample AusTroGonzalo_MG_4_FD_203885 | JGI IMG/M metagenome (GOLD analysis project Ga0310696, IMG submission 203885) | Bovine rumen microbial communities from tropical cattle in Woodstock, Queensland, Australia - Gonzalo_02 (v2) (version 2) | ecosystem: Host-associated > Mammals > Digestive system >...
ATACCAACCGAATCAGCTTGACTATCAGACGTATATCACCTATGCGCCAAATCGCAGTTGGACTTTGGAACTATTGGGTAATATCTCAGAGAATCACTACAACTTCAAGCCCAAAGACCGTGAGACGTCTTTTGGAACGATGGAAGACGTAAAATCTTTCAAAGTGTATTTCGATGGCGAAGAGAAAGACATCTTCCGTACAATTTTCGGTACAGCAGGTATTACACGACACTTGGGCGACTCCACGCATCTGAAATTGCTCTGGTCAGCATTCCACACCAAAGAACAGGAATGTTATGATATCCAAGGCCAATACTGGTTGAACGACACACAGAGTAGCGACCAACTTGGCGTTGGCACCTATGCAGAGCACGCACGAAACTACCTCACTGCCAATGTACAGAGCATAAAACTGATATACAACCACCGTTTCCGTCAGCATGATGTGGAAGCTGGATTAACATACAAATGGGAACATATCAAGGAGCAAAGTAGGGAATATGAGATGCGCGACTCAAGTGGATATTCTATCCCCCACACTGCTAATCGGTTGGACATGATTTATACGCTCTCATCAAAAAACGACATCAGATCTACTCGCACTGAAGGATATATTCAGGATATCTATCGTTGGCATCATGATGACACACATTACACATTAAACTATGGCATTAGATTCACTCACTGGTCTTATAATAAGGAGACTCTGTTATCACCTCGTGTCTCACTGGCAATTGTACCCGCTTTCAATCAGAATCTAACTTATCGTTTTGCAGCTGGCCTCTACTATCAGGCTCCATTCTATAAAGAGATGCGCGACACGACGACCACAGCAGGCATTACAGTTGTCAAGCTCAACAAAAATATCAAGAGCCAGCGCTCCCTCCAGTTTTTTGCAGCAATGGACTATCGATTCCGCATGAACGAGCGACCTTTCAAGTTCACTGCAGAAGCTTATTATAAGGCATTGTCAAACATTATCCCCTACAACGTACAGAACGTAAAAATCACCTATTACGGAGAGAATATCTGTTCTGGCTACGCAGCAGGTCTTGACTTCAAGCTCTACGGCGAGTTTGTACCAGGTACTGACTCCTGGATTTCGCTCTCACTGATGCGCACCCAACAGAAAATGAATGGGCAGTGGATATCCATGCCTACCGATCAGCGCTATGCACTGAATCTGCATTTCACAGATTATTTCCCAGGCACAGAACGATGGAAAATGACACTTAAACTGGCTTATGCAGACGGCCTACCCTTCGGTGCCCCCCACAGAGGATTGGAGGGTCAAAGCTTCCGTGCACCAGCCTACAAACGCGCAGATATCGGCATGAGCTATTTGGCTTTTGACTCTAAAAACACAACAAAACAAAACGCCATAAAAAACATTTGGTTAGGCATTGACTGTCTAAATCTATTCGGCATTTCAAACGTCAACAGCTACTATTGGGTAACCGATGTCACCAATCGCCAATGGGCAGTTCCTAACTATTTAACAGGCAGACAGATAAACGGAAAAATCATCGTTAATTTCTAATATTGTTAAAATTCTATAAAACAAACCTAAAAATACGCCATTTGTCGAACAATTTACTAACTTTGCAGCGTACAATCATTAAAAATATAGAATTATCCGACAAATAATTTTACATAATATGAAAAAGCTACAAATTACCCTGATGACAGCCGCATCTTTGCTGTTTGTCAATTGTATGAATCATGACGACGCCACTAACGTCAACATTCCTCTTGACAAGAATGCCGTCTCTGAAAATGCAAAAGAATTGTTTGGCGAAATTGATCCCAGCCAGAACTGGAGTTCAATTACCCAAGGGTCAATCATCGTTACAGCCGATGCTGATCTGAAAGACATTGAAAAGGTGCAAATCCTGACAGAGTCTCCTTTCAGCAACAGCAATGCTTTTGTATTAAACGAGGCAAACGTCAGCAAGGGACAAAGAGTTAAACTTGTCTACGATGCTCCAAGCGTTTATGACACTTTATTTGCCGCATGCGTTAGCAAAGACAAAACCTATTATGTTAAGGTATTCTCTGTTAACGATAGTGAGGTTAGTTTCACTGAGACAGCTAACGCACGCATGAACAGAGCAGGCGAGCAGAACCAATATCCCAATTTGTCGGATATTGTACTGGGTGCTCCAGAGAAGTCAATCAATGCGTTACGCGCTGAGGCATCAGCAGCCGATCCCGAAAAGCTTTATGTCATCATCTATGACAAGGGCGACAAAGAAAATGGTGGTTCAAACAGAATCAACGAAAGTTGGGCTGACGGTTCATGGGCCAACGATCAATTATGGGCAGCAACCGATGGCTCAAGCAATGGATGGACGATTGCCAATGGTGAAATCAAGAAGACCGTTTCAGAAAAAACGGACCTGAACACCTTGAAATGGATTGTAAATTACTACTTGCCTAAAACTGGTGCAGAATATACAACAGGTACAGGAAACAAGTCAAACAACTGGAAGAGTATCGTAGAAGGCACTAACTACTTTAAACAGTACAAGAACCATTTCTATACTGATGGTAATCCCTTGACAATCATTCCTCTTCAGATGAACACAACTGAAGGTAAGTACAATACCGTTTATTACTACTATTTCCCAGCTTCGAAACTTGACGAATTCAAAACAAAGGAGGATCCTGATGAGGCCATGGCAGCATACATCAAGACACTGCCGAAGTTCAAGGCTATCAAGGGTTATCAAGATGCCAATTTCACAAGAAAGACCCAATATCTGCTTCCCTACTATGGTGATGGTGCCGTAACAGAGGGAACAGTTGCAAAGAATTTGAGTATTCCAGCAAACTACCTGGTTGGCTTTATGAACCAGAAACTCTATTCTGAACCCGACCAAAAGCATGAGGCTATTGAGCAGTGTATGAACGGTGATACCTATGGATTCGGTCCACTTAACAAAGCGACTAACACTATCTTCGGTCATTACTTCTCTTCTATGAGTACCGATGTGACCATGCAATCTACAAAAATCAAAAGTGATGGAAGCAAGGAGACACAAACAAAAAATGGCTCTACACCTTACGGTATGACTTGGGATAGCCCACGTATCGGCATTCTCAGCGCCAACAACAAGGTATTTATGTGCTTCGAGGATGGTTGCGACTGTAACTTCAGCGATATGATTATCGAAATCAGTAGCGGTGTTGAAGTAACCAACGATCCTATCGAGCCTGAGGCAGTTGCTTACACCATGTGTTTCGAAGATGAACCAGAGGTTGCCGACTACGATATGAACGACGTAGTACTCCGCGCTATACGCAAGAGCGAAACTCAGATTCAGATTAGTCTCATTGCCTGCGGTGCTAACGACGAACTGGTCATCCAAGGTTATAAAGACCACAATATGCTGAACGGAACAAACGAAGTTCATAAGTACTTTGGAGTCACCCCTGGAGAAAAATTCGTAAACACCGTAATTGGAGAAAGGTATTTCACGCCTAAGCACATCACGCTCAACATCGATAACAGCGTTAATATCGCTGACTTCCTTAAGAGCATCTCTATTAAGAACCAGAAGACAGGTCAAACTATTTCGATGCCAAAGAACGGTGAACCTCCTTATGCAATCATCGTTCCTCTGAACTTCCGCTACCCCGTAGAAAGATGTAGCATCATCAATGCATATCCTGATTTTGTAAAATGGGCGCAGAACCGCAACGAGGCTACAGACTGGTATCTGAATGGTGTGGAAAATCGTCTCTATCCTGATATGTTCAGCACAGCAGAATAATTATTATAGAAATATACCTCTTTAAGAGATTATTGCCGGGTTTCTGGCAATAATCTCTTTTTTCTTATAAAAAAGCCAAAAAAGGTAAGGCAATCTCATATATCTTTTGTACCTTTGCACCACATTTAAGTTTAAACTTTATAAAGTATGAAAATTTCACACATTGAGCATCTGGGCATTGCTGTCCAAAGCATCGAAGAAAGCCTGCCATTCTTTACTGACGTGCTGGGCTTGGAGTGTTACGCTACAGAAATTGTAGAAGACCAAAAAGTGAAGACTGCCTTTTTGAAGTGTGGTGAGGTAAAACTTGAACTATTGGAGCCCACAAGTCCAGAAAGCACTATTCAGAAGTGGCTTGACAAAGGCAACAAGGGTGTCCATCATGTGGCTTTCTGCATTGAGGATGGTGTAGAAAAGTCACTGGCTGAAGTCAGCGAAAAAGGCGTTCGCCTTATTGACGAGAAGCCTCGTAAGGGCGCTGAAGGTTTGAATATCGCATTCCTGCACCCAAAGAGCACCTGCGGTATATTGACCGAACTCTGTGAACACTAATCGAATTTATTAGACCCATAATAAGAAAATGAGCAAACAATTAGAAAAAATCAAGCAACTCATCGAGAAGCGCGAACAGGCCCGTCTCGGTGGTGGAGAGAAAGCTATCCAAAAGCAGCATGAGCGTGGAAAGTACACTGCTCGTGAGCGTATTGACATGATCCTTGATCCAGGTTCATTTGAGGAATACGATATGTTTAAGGAACATCGTTGCCATAACTTCGGAATGGAGAAGAAACAGTTCCTTGGCGATGGTGTTGTTGCAGGTAGCGGTACTATCGATGGCCGATTGGTTTATATCTTTGCACAGGACTTCACCGTTCATGCAGGTTCTCTTAGCGAGACCATGAGCCAAAAGATCTGTAAAGTGATGGACATGGCTATGAAGATGGGTGCCCCTGTTATCGGCATCAACGACTCAGGTGGTGCACGTATCCAAGAAGGTATCAACTCTCTGGCTGGTTTCGCAGAGATTTTCGAGCGTAACATTCTGGCCTCTGGTGTTATTCCCCAGATTAGCGGTATCTTTGGTCCTTGCGCAGGTGGTTCTGTTTACAGCCCTGCCCTGACAGACTTCACCCTGATGATGGAAGGCACCTCATACATGTTCCTCACTGGTCCTAAGGTTGTAAAGACCGTTACCGGTGAAGATATTGACCAGGAGCACCTGGGTGGTGCCAGCGTTCACGCAACCAAGTCAGGTGTAACCCACTTCACAGCCAAGACTGAGGAAGAGGGATTGCAGATGATTAAGACCCTTCTGTCATACATTCCTTCTAACAACATGGAGGTGGCTCCTCGTAAGAAGTGCGATGACCCCATCAACCGTATGGAAGACTCTCTGAACGAGATTATCCCTGAAAATCCCAACGAGGCTTACGACATGTACAAAGTGATTGGTGCTGTGGTCGACGACGGAGAATTCTTCGAAGTGCAACCTAAGTTCGCCAAGAACATCATCGTAGGCTTTGCTCGTTTCAACGGTCAGAGCGTTGGTATCGTAGCTAACCAACCTTCATGCTATGCCGGCGTACTCGATGTAAACGCAAGCCGCAAGGGCGCCCGTTTTGTACGTTTCTGCGATGCATTCAATATTCCTATTGTTAGTTTCGTTGACGTTCCTGGTTTCTTGCCTGGTACAGGTCAGGAGTACAACGCAGTTATCCTTCACGGAGCTCAGTTGCTCTATGCCTACGGAGAAGCCACAGTACCCAAGATTACCGTTACACTGCGTAAATCATACGGTGGTTCACACATTGTGATGGGCTCTAAGCAGCTCCACACCGACCTTAACTATGCATGGCCTTCAGCAGAGATTGCCGTAATGGGCGCAAGTGGTGCAGCCGCAGTACTTTACGCCAAGGAGGCAAAAGCCAAGAAGGAAGCCGGCGAGGATGTTAAAGCATTCATCGCTGAGAAGGAAGAAGAGTACAACGAACTCTTTGCCAATCCTTATCAGGCTGCAAAATACGGATACATCGATGATGTTATCGAGCCTCGCAACACCCGTTTCCGTATCTGCCGCGGCTTAGCCCAACTCGCTACCAAGCGCGACGCTCTGCCTGCCAAGAAGCATGGAAACATTCCTATGTAATAATGAGAAACAAGTAATTAGTAATTAAAAATCATGATTACAAACGAAGTTTATGCTGCCATATCACTTGCCCTTCATGAGCACTTTGGTAATAACGTTCACGACATAGAAACCGGCATCATTACGATTGCGGAACGCTCTACTCAGTGGAACGGCTATGCCCAGACAATGACAGCACGTCCCTAAATCATTAACGAAATGAAAGAATACAAGTATACTATCAACGGAACGAAATACGAGGTTGCTGTAGGTGACATCGAGGAAAACATCGTAACCGTCACTGTCAATGGTGAAGAGTACAAGGTTGAGATGGAGAAAGAAGCTGAGCCCGAAAAGAAAAAGCCCGTGCTTGGAAAGCCCGCAGCTGCAGCAGCAAGCACTTCCGACGAACCTGCAGCCAATAAAGCTACAGTCAATAAGAATAATGCCATCAAAGCTCCACTACCAGGTGTTATCACCGACATAAAAGTGGCAGTAGGCGATGAGGTTCAGATTGGCGATACCATTGTCGTGCTTGAAGCCATGAAGATGGCAAACAACCTGCAGGCCGAGAAAGCTGGTAAGGTGACTGCCGTATGCGTTAAGATTGGTGAGAGTGTGATGGAAGATGACGCTTTGGTTGTTATCGAATAAGAAGCCATCCGTAAATATCTAAAAGCAAGAGGAATGGAAATGAATCCATTCCTCTTTAATTTTTCCAGTGTTTTAATTCCGATAATAGTAATAATACCAATACGATTTTTGATAATTATCAAAGATACGGTATTTCCGCTCTGGTTCCTTGGAATACTTCGCTTTCAGTTGTTGTAGATTATTCCAATCTTCAGCTAAAACAGGATCATGATAGTCTATAACTGGATGGGCCGTCAAATGTTGATAGAGTACCAAAGCCTCTTTATAATGACGTGGCAAAGATGTAGAATCAGACACCTCATAATATTTAGGCAATTCTCGCACAAAAGAATTCAAATCACGGTTAATAAGATAGCCACACAGTCTGTAGTCAGCCATCGCCGAAGTACCTAACGAGTCACGCTCCATTCTCTCATAATAAAACTCAGAATTTACAATCTTTGCACAACGTGCCCCAAGATGTTTCCAAATTGAGTCTTCCGAGAATATCTGTGGTTTAATTTGCATCGGCAGTAATGTCTCGCTAGTTCCTTTTATAGGATAATCAAACAACCCATCTGCCAACATTCCTTTTTTAGATAACGCATAGGCACGTAACATCGTGAGGCGTTCATTTGTTTCCAACGAACTATTTCCGACTCTCAAAGCTTCTTCCACATCATCTTTCATCAGCGCCACCTCAGCATGAGCACTATAATGAAAGACCGCATTTGAATTGCCTACTAATACGACACCTAACATCATCAATAACATCTGGAGCATATTCAGCCAGAATTTCCTAGCAGAGAAAGCAATCCCATTCTGTCCCTCATCAAGTCCAAATGACATTGCCTGACGTGCGAACCACACGCATACGCCCCAAATCAATAATAACAATGGGAATACCCAAATCCAAGCACCAAATGAAAAATGTTGGTCTATATCTGGATTTATATCAGATACCACTGCTAATATCAGCATTGAAGGAAAATAAGTCAAAGCATACGATCTGTGTGACAATTTTGTAACATTAGCTATACATCTTTGCAAGATATATAACACCATTGTTATCAGTATAGCACCAACAGTCCTATTATATTGCGTCACACCATGACTCAATACATGTTGAGCTACAGCTAAGACATCAGCCTGAAACTCATAAAGCCACAAGAATGAGAATAAAAGAAAACAAATAGCACACATCACCTTGTGGGTGATGGTGCCTTGGTCATTATGTTGATATCTATTTCTCATTAGTTCTTCTTAAGAACTACCGCCGAGCGGGCAGGTATATAAAGTTTAAGCCACTCTTTGCGGTCGTTAACATATAGAGGATCATAGTTCGTGAAATGTGTCACTGTGTCATCAGCAAAGCCAAAGCCACCGAAATCCTTCGAGTCAGTGTTAAGCACAACGTCATAACTACCCGTTGGCACGAGGAATCCATAGTCTGTAAATGACTGTGTAGGTGAGAAATTAAAAACGAATAACAAGTCGCCACGCATAAAGGCAAGAATCTGATCTCCATCATTGTGCCAAATCTCTACCACAGGCTTATCTTGGAAATTACGTACACTCTTCACCACTTTAATCATCTCACGATCAAAATCACCCAGCCAATGGTAACACAAATCCTTATTATCTACAAGACTCCATTGACGACGCGCATATTTATATGACCAGCCATTTCCTTCACGAGGGAAGTCAATCCATTCCGGGTGTCCAAATTCATTACCCATAAAGTTCAGGTAGCCACCATTGATTGCGCCCAGCGTCACCAGACGAATCATTTTATGCAGAGCTATACCTCTTTGAGCAACGCCATTAACATCCTTCTTAGCGAAGTGCCAATACATATCAGCATCTATCAGACGGAAGACGATAGTCTTATCACCAACCAAAGCTTGGTCATGACTCTCACAATAAGAAATTGTCCTCTCATCAGGACGTCGGTTTTTCACCTCCCAGAATATACTACTTGGTTTCCAATTCTCATCAGGCTGTTCTTTGATTGTCTTGATCCAATAATCAGGAATATTCATCGCCATACGATAATCAAAGCCATAGCCACCATCTTCGTACTTGGCAGCCAAGCCAGGCATACCACTTACTTCTTCAGCAATGGTGATTGCATTAGGGTTTACCTCATGAATCAATTTATTTGCCAATGTCAAATAACAGATAGCATTATCATCCTCATGGCCATTGAAATAATCAGGATAGCCACAGAAGGCTTCACCCAACCCATGACTATAGTACAACATAGAAGTGACTCCATCAAAACGGAAGCCATCAAATTGGAATTCTTCTAACCAATAGCGACAGTTAGAGAGCAGGAAATGCATTACCTCATCCTTACCATAATCAAAACACAGCGAATCCCATGCAGGATGCTCATGGCGATCACCTGGATAGAAGAACTGATTAGGATCTCCAGCCAAATTACCCAAGCCTTCAACCTCGTTCTTCACTGCATGAGAATGTACAATATCCATAATTACAGCAACACCATGCTTATGTGCTTCATCAATGAGTTGCTTCAATTCCTCTGGTGTTCCAAAACGACTGCTAGGCGCAAAGAACGAAGACACATGGTAACCGAATGATCCGTAATACGGATGCTCTTGAATCGCCATCACCTGAATGCAGTTGTAACCATCCTCAATAACACGTGGAAGCACATTCTCACGGAACTCGTTGTACGTACCAACCTTCTCTGCGTCCTGTCCCATACCCACATGACATTCGTAGATAAGCAGCGGACTTTTCTTAGGCTTGAAATTTTTCTTCTTGAAATCGTATTTCTTGGCTGGATTCCAAACTTGCGCAGAAAAAATATTCGTATCAGCATCTTGTACAACACGTGTACACCATGCAGGAATACGCTCACCTTCCCCACCGTCCCACTTCACTTTCATCTTATAAAGCTGTCCGTGTTTAAGGTCACGTTCGCGCATTTTTAATTCCCAATTGCCTGTGCCTGCTATACGCTTGCACTTATATTTTTCATCTTCCTTCCAGTCATTGAAATCACCTATCAGATAGATTTCTGTAGCATTAGGAGCCCACTCACGGAACACCCACCCTCGCAACTGTTTATGTAATCCAAAATAAAGATGACCAGAAGCGAAGTCTTTCAACGACGTTTTTCCGTTTCGTGTCAACTGATTAAATTTCCAAACGGCATGCTCATGACGTCCACGAATTGCATCTTCAAAAGGTTCTAACCACGAATCATTCTGTACGAGGCCAATATGCTTAGGCTGCACCTCCTCTTTTTTCTTTGCTGCCATACCACTTATGCTTTAACCTTGAATATCGCTTTTTTTATCTCTGGAGCCATTGAGATACACGGTGCATGACCGTCTTGAGGGAAAAATACCGCAAACATGCCAGGTTGACAGTCAATGAAGCTTTCAGCCATGAGATCAGGATATTTTGTAATATCCTTTTCTGCATTATATTCCTGCTCTGGCAGTCTACACAATGGTGTATAGCCATAGGTCTCAGGTCCATCAATAGGAATCTGAATGTCTATCATCTTGACATGAGTTTCCAACACGGCCTCATCGGGTGCTTTACCCTTAGCCGTAGTGATATTGACAAAGAGGTCCTTATCCTTTATCGGATACTTACCTGGCTCCATCGTATTGATATCATTCTTCTTCAGGAACTCTACCACATCGGCAAACAAAGGATTCAATCCTACATATTTGCTAAAATTGTCAAGCGTGTCAATAATCATAACATATAGTTTTAAAGTGGTTTATTGATAGTCTATTTTTCCATTTTTCGATAGCCGTTGCTATAAGTACCTTGAGCCACGACTGCGCCATTGCGATCTTTTTCCACAAATGCGCCTTCGCGCTTACCATTTACATAGTGGCACTCAATACGCTTACCGTCCTTATCTTCTTCGATGGCAGCTCCATGACGCTGGCCATTCTTATACTGGGCCTTAAATTTAGAGCCATCGGCCAGATGACCGATACACTCTCCCTCAGGCTGTCCGTTCTTAAATTGTCCTTCCACAACGTCACCAGCCTTTGTCGTTAGTTTTCCACGACCATTTGGCTGATCGTTTTTCCATTGTCCGGAATATGAGTTTCCGTTAGCCCAAAGAAAGGTACCCTGTCCATTTTTGTCACCTTTTAGGAATTGACCATTATAACGATCACCATTAGCAAACTTCACAATACCATTACCAGTACGCTGACCGTTCACATAGTCGCCCTCAAAGATATCTCCATTCTGGAAACGATAGACGCCCTTTCCATGCTGCAAGTCATTCAACCATTGACCTACATAAACGTCACCGCTTGCATATTTAAAAACGCCCTTACCTGAGCGCATGTTGTTTTTCCACTCACCATCATAGGTTGAGCCATCAGCCCAATCATGGAATCCGCGCCCATCCTTTTTGTCATTTTTCCAATCTCCGTTATAATAGGCGCCACTGGCATAAACATATTTCCCTTTACCGTTACGCTTATCTTCATGCCAATTACCTTTATAGGTGTCTCCATTAAAATAATACATTTCCCCATAGCCCTGCTGGTAATCCTTAAACCAGAGCCCCACATATTTATTATTATTCTGAAAATAATATGTACCCTGGCCGTGCTGATGATCTTGCATCCACTGCCCTTCATAGCGTTCTCCATCAGTGAAAGTATAGATGCCATGACCTTCGCGTTTTCCTTTTACATATTCACCTTCATAAAGATTTCCATTTTTCCACACAGTTTTGCCCTTGCCGTGCGGTTTTCCAGCTGCCATTTCTCCATTATATTCACCTCCGTCTTTTGTTGTACACGTACCCAACGATATTTTCTGGGCAGACAGAGAGAGAGGCATAGTAAGTAGTGTAAGCGATAAAATATATGATGTCAATTTCATTGTTTTCAATTTTTCACTCCAAAAGTACAAAAAAAAGTGTAAACAGGCAAGAATTTCCCTTTTTTGAAACTAAGAATTAAGAATTATTTGTAACTTTGCGTCAAAAATTAGTAAAGCAGATGAAATTCATTGGTATTATTCCTGCGCGTTATGCATCTACGCGTTTTCCAGGCAAGCCGTTGGCGATGCTAGGCGGTAAGCCCGTCATTCAAAGAGTTTACGAACAAGTAACAAGTGTGTTAGGCGAAGCCTATGTCGCCACCGACGACGAGCGGATTTTCAAGGCTGTAGAGGCATTTGGAGGTCATGCCGTCATGACACGCACCGACCATAAAAGCGGTACTGACCGTATTGAGGAAGCCGCCATAAAATTGCAGACCAATGCCGATGTCATTATCAATGTACAAGGCGACGAGCCCTTCATCCAGAAATCACAATTGGAAACAGTAAAACACCTATTCGATGATCCAAACACACAGATAGCCACCCTCGGCAAACCTTTCGAAAGTATGGAGGCTGTCCAGAACCCCAATTCTCCAAAGATTGTATGTGATGTTAACGGCTATGCCATGTATTTCAGCCGCAGCGTCATTCCATATATCAGAGGAAAAGAAAGTAACGACTGGCTGTTACACTTTCCTTTCTTGAAGCACATTGGCCTTTACGCCTATCGTCGCGAAGTACTGTCACAAATCACGAAATTGCCCCAAAGCCCTCTGGAACTGGCAGAGAGTCTGGAGCAATTACGCTGGCTTCAAAACGGCTATCGTATCAAGGTTGGCCTTACCGATGTAGAAACTGTCGGAATTGACACACCTGAAGACCTTGAGCGAGCAGAACAGTTTCTGAAGGAATTCAAGGATTAACCTTGTTGCATCTGCCTTAGCAACTCCTGTTGACGAGCACTCAGACTCGTAGGCAATGTAACCTGATAGGTAATAATCAAATCCGCACCGTTCTGACCTTTGCCACGCAGTCTAGCCTTTGTGCCAGGCTGCGTGCCAGGTTTTAGTTTCAACCGTATTTTCTTACCATCCGGCACTGTAACAATGACATCACCACCCAGCAAAGCCGTATACATATCAATGCTGACGCTAGCATGTGTCTCACGAGGTTGCTGAGGTCCGAAGCCACCAGCACCATGTCCTCGCATAGTACCGCCAAACAAATCTTCAAAGAATGAGCTAAAGCTACCGCCGCCCCTACCATTAGTAAAGCTCGAGAAATCAACCCCATCGAATGGAGAGCCACCAGCACCAGGAGAAAAGCCTCCGAACCCACCGCCAGTACCACCATAGGCCTCAGCCTGTTTCCATTGTTCACCATACTGATCGTATTTCTTTCGCTTTTCAGGATCTCCAATCACATCATACGCCTCATTCAAGGCTTGAAACTTAGCCTTAGCCTTTGGGTCATCTGGATGCAAATCCGGATGAAACTGCTTGGCACGTTTCAGGTAGGCTTTCTTCACATCCTTCTGTGGGATGGTCTTATCAACCCCTAAAATCTTGTAATAATCTATAAATGCCATAATCTCATTCTCCTTTCTTTTTTTGAGAGTTTCACAGCAAATTCCATGCCGAAAATTTGGCGTTTAATATGACATTTCGTAATTTTGTGCCGTCAAAACAAATAAAGATGAAAAAAGCACACATTTTAGGAATCTTTTTATTAGGTACATTGTCTCATACTATGGCACAAACAAAGACTGTGAACTTACGAATCATTGAGACCAGCGATGTACATGGCTACTTTTTCCCATACGACTTCGTCAACCGCAAGCCATTGGAAGGCACATTAATGCGCATCAATACATATATAAATCGCTTGCGCGAACAATATAACGAGAACTTACTTCTGATTGACAATGGTGACATCCTTCAGGGGCAGCCTACCTGCTATTGGTCCAACTATGTCATGACAACAGATCAGAACATTGCAGCAAGAATGGTGAACTATATGGGATACGATGCCGAGACAATTGGCAATCATGATGTTGAGCCAGGGCATGAAGTCTATGACAAGTGGATTCGAGAAGTACGTTGTCCGATTTTAGGAGCCAATGTAGTGGAAACGAAAACACAACAGCCATACATCAAGCCATACACCCTTTTCGTTCGTGATGGAGTAAAGATTGCTATTATTGGACTTCTTACCCCCACCATTCCCTGTTGGCTTAATGAGTCCGTTTACGAGGGATTGGAATTTCATGAGATGGTCAACTGTGCAAAGAAATGGGTAAAACAAGTGCGTGAAGTAGAACATGCAGACCTTGTAATAGGCCTTTTTCATAGCGGAAAAGAAGGAGGACTAGTCCTAAATGGAGCTGAAGAGGACGCTACAGCTCGCGTAGCCCGCGAAGTACTGGGTTTTGACGTCATCTTTTTTGGTCATGACCACCAAATACACAACGAATGGATTAGAAACATAGAAGGCAGACAAGTCTTGACACTCGACCCTTCTTGTTTTGCAGTTAACGTTGCCGATGCTCAAATCAGTCTAACCTACGAGAATGGAAAACTTAAGAAAAAAGACATCAAAGGTAATATTGTCAGCGTACGCAACGAGCAGATTGACCAGCAAATGTATCAACATTTTCTACCAGACTTCACTCGCATCAAATCGTATGTTGACCGTAAAATAGGCCATTTTGAGACCACACTTAGCACACGCGACTGCTTCTTCGGCAATTCTGCTTTTATAGATTTCATCCACAGCCTACAGTTAAGTATCTCTGGCGCAGACATCTCGTTTAATGCGCCTTTAGCATTCGACAGCAGGATTGAGGCTGGCGATGTCACGATGGCAGACATGTTCAAACTCTATCGTTTTGAGAACAAAATGTACGTACTCAATATGACAGGCCAAGAGATACATGGATATTTGGAAGAGAGTTACGACCGTTGGGTTAACACCATGAAATGCCCAGAGGATCACCTTTTATTACTCAACGATGCTTCAAAAGAAGATCAGCAACGTACAGGATTTCTGAACTACACTTTCAATTTTGACTCTGCATCCGGCATAGACTATGAGGTTGACGCAACAAAACCCTACGGGCAGAAAGTCAGAATACTCAGAATGTCAAATGGAGAACCATTTGCAAGCAACAAAATCTATAAAGTTGTAATGAATAGCTATCGCGGCAACGGCGGCGGTGACCTACTTACAAAAGGTGCAGGTATCCCCAAAGAGGAATTAAATAGCAGAATCATCTACCAATCGCCACTCGACTTGCGCCATTATCTGACACAAGAGATTGAACGCTCGGGTAACATACGCCCTAAGGCAGCCCACAATTGGAAATTCATTCCCGAAGAATGGACCATACCTGCCGCAAAACGCGATTACAAACAATTATTTGGAGAGGAAAAACAATGAAACAATACTATTTCGTATTTTGTAAAGACGACCTGATGTTAGAACGTCAGGATGACGGTACGTACACGATTCCCTGTAAGGAAGAACCACCTACGGAGACAAAGCCTTGGACCACGATTCTGAACATCACGCCTCTGGATGGTATTGAAGTGAAAGCCTACAGCATCGACACGCCCCCAACAAACAGCCCCAACTTTCAACTTTCAACTTTAAACTACCAACTCTATGAGATGTGCCCCCTGCGTCAGAGCTACTACAAGATCCCTTATCCACTCTACCTAAAAGCTGGCAAATGTGCGGAGTTACTCTATTGGGATCGTAACACAAAGTTCTGTGGCGTCTGTGGCGGCCAGATGCATTTTCACACAGACATCAGCAAGCGTTGTGAGATGTGCGGCAAAGAGGTTTGGCCTCAATTAGCGACGGCAGTTATCGTACTTATTCACCGAGGCGATGAAATATTATTAGCCCGCGGTCGTAACTTCCGTAGCGAGTTCTACGGACTTATTGCAGGCTTTGTTGAGACCGGTGAGACATTAGAGGAGGCCGTCAAACGAGAAGTTATGGAAGAGACAGGACTCACCATTAAGAATATCCGCTATTTCGGTTCGCAACCTTGGCCCTACCCGAGTGGTTTGATGGTAGGCTTCACTGCCGATTATGAAAACGGTGAGATTCACGTACAACGCGAGGAACTAACAAAAGCAGGTTGGTTCAATCGAACCAACCTGCCTAAACTCCCAGAAAAACTCTCTATTGCCCGCCGGTTGATTGACAACTGGCTTGGAGATGACTAATACTCCAATAATTTCTTCGTCATCTGACCATCGAAGCCTATAAGTGTCTCTACAAGATAACAACTAGCAACATCCGGTATACAGAGATTCGCATTGAAATGAACGCCACGCGAATCTACGTGGTCGTACTTTATATTACCAAGAACAGCCTGCTCAAGAAACTGTTGAGGCACATCATCGGCAAACATCTGTTTCTTGAAATCACGTGAGAAGAGGCATGTAGATCCACGATAGAGACTAATGTGGATAATGTTGTCGTAATAGACATTCTCCACACTGACGCCATCACTATTATAGGTTTCCTTGGTTACCTTATATCTCGTTGGGTTTACCGCAATATACCAATGATATCGTTCACCACCAAACGACACCACAGAGTCGATTTTCAAGACTTCGTTAAGTGATAATATCTCTGGTTGGTTGTCTGAAAAAGCCAAAGAATCTTCTTTGTTCTCACTTTTCTCCAAACGGACTTCTTCACCTGCCTGATTTTGGAAGCAGAACAGATGTTCAGTTTGCTTGGTTATTGCATATCGATTTTCACCCAAACAGAAAGAATCTCTGACAATACAGAAATAAGAAGGCTGACTCGTAGAATCTGGAAAAAATATAGTATCACCCTTTGCAAGAAACGATACCTCCTCCGTCTCACTTTCTATCCAGATACCTTGCAACATTGCTTTTGCCTCCAAGTCCTCTGACGCATCATTTATTGATCCGTCAGCACGCTGTTGCTTGCAGGCTAGAAACGACAAGCAGAAAAGGAATGCTATAATACAATCTCTTGTCATTTACCTATGCAATGATATTCAAATTCATTCTCGTCAAGTTCCTCAACATCGAAGATATTACGTCCATCGATTACCAAGGGTCTATGCATAGCCTTCTTGATTACACCCCACGTAGGCAAACGGAACTCCTTCCATTCCGTTAACAGCAATAGTGCATCCGCATCAAGTACTGCATCATACATATCTCTGCAATATGTCACTTTATCTCCTATTCTGCGACGACACTCATCCATAGCAATAGGGTCATAGACACGAATTTGGCAACCTGCATTCAGCAGTTTATCAATCATCACCAATGCAGTCGACTCACGCATATCATCCGTCTCTGGTTTAAACGACAAGCCCCACATTGCGATGATTTTACCTTTAAGGTCTTCCCCCCGGTAAACTTTCTGCAATTTTTCAAAAAGCACAGATTTCTGCTTTTCATTCACACGTTCCACAGCTTTCAGCACCTCCATAGAATACCCATTCTGATCTGCAGTCTTAATAAGGGCTTTCACATCCTTAGGGAAACAAGATCCGCCATAACCACATCCAGCATATAGGAACTTTCTTCCGATACGAGTGTCACTACCAATACCAGCACGCACCATATTCACGTCTGCCCCTACCCGTTCACAAAGATTAGCAATATCATTCATGAAAGAAATACGAGTAGCCAACATAGAGTTTGCTGCATATTTTGTCATCTCAGCAGAAGGGATATCCATGAAGATCACTCGGAAGTTATTAATAAGAAAAGGTTTATAAAGCTTTGTCAAAGCTTTCTTGGCCTGTTCACTTTCAACACCTACCACCACACGATCAGGACTCATAAAGTCTTTTATAGCATTACCCTCCTTCAAGAATTCTGGGTTTGAAGCCACATCAAAAGGAATATCAACACCACGTTTCTGTAGTTCAGCCTCGATTGTCTGACGAACCTTTTTCGCCGTACCAACCGGAACAGTCGACTTCGTCACCACCACAATATAATGATTCAGGTTCTCACCGATGGTCTTTGCCACCTGCAACACATATTTCAAATCTGCTGAACCATCCTCATCAGGAGGTGTACCAACTGCAGAGAATACGATTTCCTGTTCATTAAGGATAGCAGCCAAATCCGTTGTAAATTTCAGTCGGCCCGCCTTGACATTCTTCAGAACCAACTGATCCAAACCTGGTTCATAAATGGGAATCTCTCCATTCTTCAAACGCTCAATCTTCTGGGCATCTACATCCACACACGTAACATTCACGCCTGTTTCTGCAAAACAGGTACCAGAAACTAGTCCAACATAACCCGTTCCTACAATAGCAATATTCATATACCTTATTATATATTAATCAAACACAACAGCATCTTTCAGCAATGGCTGTTGCAAATCTTTCTCGCTTGTCAACACCTCATTAGAATCTATTGGCCATTTGATATCCAGCGCTGGGTCATTCCAACAGATACCAGCTTCAGCCTGAGGTGCATAGACATTATCGACCTTATAGGTAAAGATTGCCTCTTCACTTAATACCAAGAAACCATGAGCGAAACCACGAGGAATAAAGAATTGACGTTTATTATCCTCGCTCAGTTCTACCATGACATGCTTTCCAAATGTAGGAGAACTCTTACGTACATCAACGGCTACATCAAGAACACGACCTTTTATGACACGAACCAATTTTGCTTGTGCAAATTCGCCTTTTTGATAATGCAATCCACGCAGCACGCCATAGGATGACATCGACTCATTATCTTGGATAAAATCCACATGGCCAATATTCATATCAAACTCAGCCTGTTTCCATGCTTCAAAGAAATAGCCACGTGCATCTTTAAACACTTTAGGCTCAATAATATACGCACCCTTTATTTCTGTTTCTATAAAATTCATCACTATTTCTACTTTCTTGTTTCTATGGTGCAAAGGTACAATTTTATATTCAGATATAATAAGATTTTTGCATTTTTTATTTGCCCGATTCAGAAAAAAAACGTACCTTTGCAACGTGAAAGTACTTGAAAGACATATAGAGATTTTATTATTGAGCAATGATTGTGTCATTGTTCCAGGACTTGGTGGTTTCATGGCTCACCATGTAGATGCCCGCTATGACGAGACGGACGGAACTTTCTTGCCTCCTCTTCGCACATTGGGTTTCAACCCTCGTCTTACGATGAATGACTCTTTGCTCGTTCAATCATACATTGAAGCTTACGACATCAGCTACCCCGAAGCACTCAGACGCATCGAGGCAGAGGTTGTTGAAATACGTCAGCATTTGGAATCAAAACGAGAATACGAACTTAACGACATTGGTATTCTTCGTCTCAACCAAGAGGGGAACCTGGAATTTGAGCCATGCGAGGCAGGCATTCTGACACCATATTTATATGCTCTTAGCTCTTTTGAGATGACACCTCTTGTCGCAGAGACAAAGGCTTCCGTTGAGACACCCCAAGATGAAAGAATCACAAAGATTCCAGAAGAAAGTGCGATTACAATTAAGATGTCATGGTTGCGCAATACAGTTGCTGCCGCTGCAGCCATTTTAGCTTTCTTCATGATTAGCACACCTATCTCAAACAGCGACAATGCTATTGAGATGCAACAAAGTGCTTTCATTACCATTCCCCAACACACCCCCAGCTCTCAGCAACAGACTACAGACGACATACAGACAACACAGGCTATTACCAAAGAAGAGGCAAAAGACAGCACCTCCACCAAGTCTGTTGTTACCCCAGAAGAAACAGCTTCAACGCCCACATATTGCATTGTACTGGCAAGTCAAGTAACCCAGAAGAATGCGGAAATCTTTATTGAGCAACTTAACAAAGAGGGGTTCTCGGAAGCACGACTGTTGACCAGCAAGAGCAAGATGCTTCGAGTTGTATATGGCAGTTATGCAAACGAAGCAGAAGCAGCCAACACGTTGCGTAGCCTTCGCAACAAGAGCGATAACTTTGAGCAGTCATGGGTGTTGGAGATTAAAGACTGAAGACTAAGCAACCCCCTTTAAACATTTGTAGATGAAGCGCGTACGCTGCCCAAAATGCGAGAATTATATCACATTTGACGAGACCAAATACACAGAAGGTCAGTCATTGGTGTTCCAATGTCCAGAATGCAATAAGCAGTTTGGCATCCGCATTGGCGTTTCCAAACTTAAGAACACGCAAAAGGAGGAAAACAGACAGATGGCAGACAGCAACGCTTCAACAGAAGAAACACCCTGCGGTAGTATTGTTGTTATCGAGAACGTGTTCCACTACAAGCAAATCATTCCCTTGCAGATGGGCGACAACGTTATCGGACGCCACCAGAAAGGAAACCCTATCAACACAGCTTTCGAGACAGTAGACCCCAGCGTAGACTTAAACCACTGTACCATCACTGTTAGCCGTGACAAACAAGGCAAGCTGAAATATATTCTACGTGACAACAATAGCAACACAGGCACTTTCGTTGAGAATGTTGAGATTCCACCTCGCGAACGACGTGTCATTGATAGTGGTACCCTCTTCACGATAGGCGCCACCAGTATTATCCTCAAAGGTCCCGAAGAAGACTAAAGATTGCTCATAAAAAAAGAAAGAAAATGGAGGTGTTCGTTTTGAACACCTCCATTTTTACATCAGCAATCTATTCATTATAGATTCTTATTCAAAGTCTCTTTCCATGCAGCATAAGCAGCAGCATAGTCAGCACGATGTTTTTCGTCAGGTTCAATAACCTGCAACTTTTCAAGAGAAGCGAAGGCCTCATTGGCATCCTTATAGATACCTGCACCCATGCCCGCACCCTTGGCAGCACCAACAGAACCATCTGTATCATAGAGTTCAATCGTTGCACCGCTCACACCGGCCAAAGTGTCACGGAACAAAGGACTTAAGAACATATTTGCCTTACCAGCATGAATCTTCTTGATATCCATTCCCATCTGCTGCATAATTTCCATACCATAGCAGAATGAGAACACGATACCCTCCTGAGCTGCACGCACCAAGTGAGCCTGTGAGTGTTTATTGAAATTCAGACCATTAACAGAACATCCAATTTCACGATTCTCCAACACACGTTCTGCACCATTTCCAAAAGGAACAATTGTCACACCATCACTACCTATAGGAGCCTGAGCTGCCAAATCGTTCATCTCTGCATAACCAATACCTGGAGTAATGTTACGATGAACCCATGCATTCAGAATACCCGTACCATTGATACACAAGAGCACACCAAGACGTGTTTGATCAGCCTGATGATTCACATGAGCAAAAGTATTAACTCGTGACTTTGGATCATAGTTAACATCACCCAGCACGCCATATACCACACCCGACGTACCCGCTGTTGCTGCAATCTCACCAGGATTCAGCACATTCAAAGAGAGTGCATTATTAGGTTGGTCACCACCACGATAAGTAATAGGTGTACCAGCCTTCAGACCCATTTCTGCAGCAGCAGCCTCAGATACAACGCACTGCTCAGAGAAAGTTGGTACAATATCAGCAATCAGCGACTGGTCAAAACCATAGTAGTCAAGCAAGAATTTTGCGACCCGATTCTCTTTAAAATCCCAGAACATACCTTCTGACAAACCGCTCACCGTTGTGTTGGCCACTCCCGACAAACGCAAAGCCAGATAATCACCAGGCAACATCACCTTATATATTTTATTATATAAGTCGGGCTCATTCTCTTTAACCCATGCCAATTTGGCTGCAGTAAAATTACCTGGAGAATTCAACAGGTGCGACAAACACTGCTCACTGCCTAAATCACGGAATGCAGCTTCACCATAAGGCACTGCACGCGAATCACACCAAATAATGGCAGGGCGTAAAGGTTGATAGTCCTTGTCAACACACACCAATCCGTGCATCTGATAAGAAATACCAATTGCCTTAATCTCATCAGCCTTAGCACCACTATCTGCCATAATCTTTTTCAATGAGAGTTTTGCATACTCCCACCACGAGTTAGGATCCTGCTCTGCCCATCCCGTTTTGACAGCCATAATCGGTGCCTCCTTCTCTGGAAAGAAAGCAGATGCCACACACTTGCCGCTATCGGCGTTGACCAACGATGCTTTGACAGAAGAACTGCCCACATCAAATCCTAATAAATATCTCATTGCCATTTTTTATTAAAAATTTCTTTCTATTATTTCATACGACAAAAACGTCTGTTTCCCTAAAATATTTTCTAATAAACATTAAAAACGCATTTATTGTTATTTTTTTTATACATTTTGTGCTCATTTCATTTTTTTTATATACCTTTGCACGTGATATATCAATAAAATAAAGATAAAACGATTAAACTCATATTCATATATGAAAAAGAAAATTCTAATACTTGACGACAAAGAGACCATTGCAAAGGTTCTCTCCATCTACCTGATGAGTGACTATGATGTACAATGGTTACCTGATGGATTGCAAGGTGTCAAATGGCTTCAGGCTGGTAATACGCCAGACCTCATCATTTCAGATATCCGTATGCCGGGTATGCGAGGCGATGATTTTCTGGAGTGGATTAAGCAAAACGAATTGTTCAGTCACATCCCCGTTATCATGCTCTCCAGTGAAGACTCTACCAGCGAACGTATCCGTCTGTTAGAGATTGGTGCAGAGGATTACATTGTGAAGCCTTTCAACCCCATGGAGTTAAAAATCCGCGTCAAGAAGATTTTGCCGAACTAAGATAAGTTATGGTTGGTGTCATATATATAGGTAATAATCCCCAGTCAGAAGAGCGTTTAAAATATCTGCCTGGCAAGCATGTCATTTTCAAAAAAGACTATTCTGAGGCTGCGAGCGAGTGTAACTCACACAAGCTCTATGACCACTATATTGTCTTCTTAGAGAAGACTTCCCCTGGATATGATACGGCAGCCATCACTTATCTGAAACAAAACTGCCAAGGCATTTATATCATTCTGCTTACGTCAGGTTTGACGAATGAAGAGCGGAAGCAATACCAACAGTGTGGCATTAACGACACGCTAGACATCAACGCTTCCGTGACGATAATCAGCAAGAAGCTACAGTTTGTTTGTGACAGGGAAGACATGCTGTTTGATACAGTAGTCACCAAAAAGAACCTACTACAGTTTAAGATTCCTGTATGGAAACGTCTCTTTGACATTATCGTTTCTTCGTTGGCTATCCTTGTCACGTCTCCAATTATGATTATCACGGCGATTGCCATCAAGATGGAAAGTCCAGGTCCTGCCCTGTTCAAATCAAAACGTGTTGGTACCAGTTATCAGATATTTGATTTCCTAAAGTTCCGTTCCATGTATGTGGATGCAGAAAAGCGTCTGCAAGAACTCAGTAAGACAGGGAATCAATATGCAAAAAATACTAACAACACGCAAGAATCATCGTCAATCAGTTCTACAGCAGAAGATGAGATGATGGCTAAGTTGGGGCTGGAATCAAACATGATAATCAGCGATGACGAAGTCATGTTGATTGGAGATGATTATGTCGTTGCAGAAACAGATTTCAGCAAGCAAAAAGAAGAGGATATCAACAATGCCTTTGTAAAAATCGAAAACGATCCACGCGTCACAAAAGTTGGACGTTTCATTCGTAAATACAGCATTGACGAACTGCCTCAGTTCTTTAACATCCTGAAAGGCGACATGTCTATTGTCGGAAATCGCCCTCTCCCACTCTATGAAGCAGAAAAGCTCACTGCTGATTCAAGCATCGACCGTTTCATGGCGCCCGCAGGACTTACTGGCCTATGGCAGGTTGAGGAGCGCGGAAAAGGCGGTAATATGTCTGCTGAGGAGCGTAAGCAACTTGACATCATTTATGGCGAGACCTATTCATTGGCACTCGACCTCAAGATTATATTCCGTACCCTTTTTACCTTTGTGCAGAAAGAGGACGTATAATATCTATTGCGAAAAGCCTACATCTATGATAAAGTACCTATTTACTATAGCCATATCATCTCTATGCCTAACTGCTTCCGCCCAGTCTGCCGATGACAGTGGAATCAGTGCGGGTTTCTTTGACTCAAGCCAAGAGAAGGATATCAGTTTCTCTGAATTCAAATTACCGCCATTGGCAGTATTGTTTGAGAATGCAAAATCCAATCCAAACATTTTACAGATAGCCAAACAGCAAGAAATCGCTCAAGCAGAAGTTGCCAAGCAGAAAAAACACATTTTCTCTTATATCAGTGGAAATGCAAGTGCCAGCTATGGATTATCAGACATTTGGAGCGGTTCCCAAGGCACAGGCTATGGCACTGGTATGGTATGGCAACCTCATGCTAGTGAACAAAGCTATTGGAACTTAGGTGTAAGCGTTAGTGTACCTCTTGAAGACATCCTTGATTTAGGACCATCAGTCAAACGTAAACGTCTTGAAGTAGAAAACATTCAAATCCAAAAAGACATAGCTTACGATAATCTAAAACTGCAAATTGTAACACTTTACATCAAGATTACCAACAATTTAGTGGCATTAAAGACTGCTGGTGAAAGTGCCGCAGCTTACCAAGGTGCAAGTTCGCTCAACGAAGTGGAGTTTCATCATGGCAATATGGAAATTGAGGATTATGCTGGTACTGGACAACAAAGTATGGGCTCAGTAAATACATACCAATCTTTACTTACACAAATCACAACAGACATTGTAACCCTTGAGATTTTGACCCATACCCCCATCATCACCAACACCACAACCGACATAACCCTCGATTCTACGGTAGAGAAATCAAGTAGACAAATTGCTAAAGAGAATCGAGCTATAGAGAAGCGCATCAAGAAAGCTGCAGAAGAAGAAGTCAAACGCGAGAAAGAAATACTCAAGCAAGAAGAGAAAGAGGCGAAGCAAGCCGAAAAAGAAGCAGCAAAGGCAGCAAAAGAGAAAAATAAATAATATCATCATTTTTACTTTTTGAGCAAATGGATATATTCAGATATATTGTCAGATTCTTATACAAGATACGCTGGTATCTTGTAATTCTACCTACAATTGCTTTGGTGGTAGCATGGTTTATGACTCGTAACACAGAACGAGTATATGATGCCAGAACAACCATCTATACAGGTATGATTACAGGCTATAATCTGGAAGGTGGTACGGGTACAGCTGGCGGTCATTCAGAAACCAATATCGCCAACTTAATGTTGATTATTCAGACCGACAACACAATTCATGAAGTTGCCTTGAAACTTTTCGCACGCTGTATGATGTATGGTAATCTTAATAAAGACAACAACTACATCACAGCAGAACACTTCCGCCAGCTAAACGCCAGTGTTCCTCCCGAAGTTAAGGCACTCATTAATCCTCAGAATGAGTTAGAAACTTATCGTAATTTAAAAGCTTATGAGCGTCCATCGCAGGATAATTTTTTGTTTGGACTACTGAACTATCATCCCTATTTCAGCGTCAACAGCATAACAAGTCGTTTGAAAGTTCTCCAACTAGAGAAAAGCGACATCATAGATATCGCTTATTCCGCCAACGATCCAGGTATCTGTTACAATACCCTAGACATATTGAATGAGGTTTTTGCCAATCAGTACCAACAACTACGCTACGGAGAAACCATGAACGTTATCAAGTTCTTTGAGAAAGAAGTTAAACGTTTGTATCGTAATTTGACAACTGCAGAGAATGACCTCATTAAGTATAATGTCAAAAACCGTATTATTAATTATGAGGAACAAACAAAGCAAATTTCCGGCCTTGAGGCGCAGCAACAAGTGAAGAACAATGAATTGCGAATGAATATTGCTACTACCGAGGCCCTAATAGCATATTTAAAGCAACAACTTGGCGATCGTTCAAAGACTATTGAGTCCAATCAAGAATTTTCATCTTTAGTACGTGATATCACTCGGTTACAGTCACGTATTGCCAACCTAAAACTGATGAGCAGCGAAAATGGAGGAAACAACAATGAAGCCCAACTAGAATTATCCAAGGCAGAGAGACAATTAGAGGCAACAACTAAGAAGGTAAAAGAGTTAACACAAACTTTAGAAGCATCCAATTATAACACTGACACAGGTGTAAAGGCGTCTAATCTCATTGAAAAGTGGTTAGACCAGGTCATTTTGCTTGAAAAAACCAAGGCCGAGTTAGGCGCAATGGATATTATGCAACAAAATATTGACCAGCAATTTATATTCTTCTCTCCTATCGGTGCAACCCTTGACCGTAAGGATCGTCATATAGGCTTTATTGAAGGTAACTACATGGAGATGTTGAAGGCACTTAACGCAGCCCGTTTACGTCAACGTAACCTCCAAATGTCTACAGCTGTATTACGAGTACTGAATCCCCCCATGTTCCCTTTAAATGCTCAGCCCACCAACCGTATGATGACTTTGCTGAGTGCATTTATGCTCGCCTTTATATTCACAGCTACCTATTTCTTCATCATTGAGATGCTTGATCGTACATTACGTGATCGCATGCGTTCTGAACGTATCACACAGGTACCAGTCATGGGCTGCTATCCAAAAGAGAGCACCTTACGTTATCGTCGTTTCAATAAGACCATTAACGACATGGCACTCCGCCAGCTTAGTAAATCATTACTTCCACATTTTAAGGAAGGGCAGCAGAATGTCTTGAACCTACTCTCAACTGATGCAGCCAATGGAAAGAGTTATATTGCTCAAGAATTGGAAAATTACTGGCTCAGTTTAGGTTTGCAGGTACGTCGTCTCACCTACGATGAGGACTTCTTAGCTGAGGATAGTCGCTATCTGATGGCTACGGATATTAAATCTATCTGTCCAGATATCATGCCCAATGAGATCGCGATTATCGAGTATCCGAATTTGGACGACAACACCATTCCATCAGGTCTATTAAACATGGGAACCATCAACTTAATGGTAACCCGTGCCAACCGCACTTGGAAAGATGTAGACCAGAAAGCGCTTAACGAGCTGCAGGCACGACTTGAAAACAAAAACTCGTTGTTCATGTATCTCACAGAAGCAAGTCGCTATGCTGTAGAAGAATTTGTTGGTCAATTGCCACCATATACTAAGTTCAACAATTTCATTTATCGATTGTCACAACTTGGTCTCACGGCAACAGAAAACGATCATGCAAAATAAATGACAAAGACGTATGCAACATCAGGAAATCATTTAGAAGGAAGAGTCATCGTACTTTTTCTTCTATTTCTATTTGCTTTGTATACACTGACCACATCTGGTATTATTGCATATACAGCAATCTGTATCATTCCTGCTATTGCCGTCTTTATTTTTTTAGCGTTAAAACATCAGAATGCTCTTTTTTGGTACATTTTCTCCATTAACTATTTTGTAATGGGGCTTGTTAGATATGGCTACATTCCAGTTCAAGTGACCGTTGTAACCGTATTACCACAAGTATTACTTATTTTAGCCCTTATCATTCATCCAAGGAAAGGGAAGAATTCCTTAGGTACCCCCATGCTATTTGCCATTCTGATATGGACACTGTATTTGATTATTCAAGTATTCAATGAAACATGTGGTTTACCTGTAAGTATTGGTGATTGGCTAACAAATTTAAACTTCTTTGCGTTATATTTTATCTTAGCATATGTATTAATAAGCAAAGTTATTAATACCCCTGAAAACATCATGCGTTTTCTACGCCTTTGGGCTGTTTTTTCACTTATTGCGACATACTGGGCTTGGCGTCAAAAAACATTTGGATGGGATCAGACAGAATGGCGATGGCTGATGAGTGGCGGAATGCGTACTCACATGATTGGCGGCTCTATTCGATATTTTTCTTTTTTTTCTGATGCTGCTAATTTTGGTTGTAACATGGGTGCATCTGCCGCATTGTTTTATATTTTAGGATTGACAAGTAAGCTAAAGAAAGACAAAATACTATTCACAATAACTGGTATTTTTTGTACTTACAGTTTCTTTGCATCGGGAACCCGTTCAGGACTTGTATGTTTTATGGTTGGCATCTTTCTTTATTTATTCTTGGCCAAATCAGCAAAACTCACAGCGATAGTTCTCATATTAGGAGGTGCGTTTGTCTTTATCATGGCCTTCACAGAAATAGGACAAGGCAATATGCAAATACGTCGTATGCGTTCTGCATTCAATACAGATGATGCTTCGTTGAATGTAAGAGACCTTAACAAACAGGCGCTAAAAAAATATCTACAAGATGCACCTTTTGGTATGGGCATCAATATTGATGAAGGAAGAATACCTAAATTTAACAAATTCAAAGTCGTTTATGAAACATCTAACGACTCTACCTATGTATTTTTCTGGCAACGCACAGGCATTGTTGGTGTTTATGTCTTTGCTACGATGAATATTATCATTTTATTAGGAGGTTGTTTGATTGCATTCTTCAGGCTCAAAAACAAAGCTTCTAAAGGTATTGCTGCTGCACTCTGTTGCGGATTCCTTGGCATTCAGGCTGGAGGATATGCCAATCACATTCTCATGCAATATCCCAACCTCATACTTTTTTATGGAGGAATGGCTATCGTCTACTTACTACCCGCTATTGAGAATGATTATATTGTGTACGAAGAAAAGAAAGTAGCAGAAATTGCAGAAAAGAAGCGTCTCAAACAAGAAAAACGAGAGAAATCGAGAATAAAAACTTGGCTAACTTGGAAATAACGACATCTATCATCACAATCAATTACAACGGGTTAAAAGACACCTGTGAGTTAATTGAGTCTTTACCTTTAGAGGATAAGTCCATAGAGGTAATCGTGGTAGATAATGCCTCAAAAGAAGATGAGGCATCTATCATAGCCAGCCGTTATCCACAAGTCAAAGTGATTAGCAGTGAACAAAACCTCGGTTTTGCTGGTGGAAATAACCTCGGTATCAAAGCGGCACGAGGCAAATTCCTTTTCTTCATTAACAACGACACGATACTTCGATGTAAGAAGGAAGATGGTAGATGTAAGTTGTTTTTCCAACCATTGATAGACCGATTGGAAAGCTCACCTGGAATCGGAATGGTTTGCCCGAAGATTCGTTTTGCATGGGATGATTACCCAATTCAGTTCGCAGGCTATACCCCACTATCTCGATATACGATGCGGAACCACTCGATAGGCTTTGGAGAAACAGATAAAGGTCAGTATGACACAGCTCATCCAACGCCTTACGCCCATGGTGCAGCCATGATGGTTAAACGTGAAGCTCTGGAAAAGGTTGGGCTTATGCCTGAGTGCTATTTCCTTTATTATGAAGAACTCGATTGGTCGATGATGTTCACACGGGCTGACTATTCTATCTGGTATGAACCAGCCTGTACCATCTATCACAAGGAGAGTCAGGCCACTGGTCAAAACAGTCCGCTGAAAACCTATTATCTCACACGTAATCGCTTATTGTTTGTAAAACGTAACATACAAGGGCTGCGAAGATACATTACATACACATATCTATTATTTGTTGTTGCCCTCCGTGATATCTGCAGATACATTTTCCATCGCCAGATAAATTTGGCATCAGCTGCAATAAAAGGAATTTTCAACTTTCAACTTTCAACTTTCAATTAGAGAAATGAATTTCTGGTGGATACTATATACAATTGATTGGGTTCTGTTTTTGCCTGTAGCAATAACAGTTGCCTATATACTGTTCTTCGCTATCGCTGCAACTTTCAGGACCCCCACAACTCCTCCCAAGGCTAAAGGACAGAACCGTTATATCATTCTGATACCCGCTTATAAAAGCGATGTTAGGATTCTTGAAACGGTCAATTCCATTTTAGGCCAGACCTACACCCAGAGAAATTTTGACATCGTGGTAATCTCTTGCCATCAGAGCGAGATGATTAACATGCGATTAGCACAACTGCCCATCACCCTGTTAACTCCGAATTTCACAAGAAGTACTAAGGTAAAGGCACTTCAATATGCCATACTCAATTTGCCGCAGTTCAAGATTTATGACGCCGTCATTCTCCTCGATGCAGGCAATATCGTAGAACCTGAGTTCGTAGAACAAATCAACGATGCATTCGAAGCGGCAGGAACTAAAGCATTCCAAACACATCGAATGGCACGCAATCGCGATACAGCAATTGCCCGTTTGGATACCATCTTTGAGGAAATCAACAACACCATTTTCCGCCGTGGCCATCAGGCTGTTGGCCTATCTGCATCACTAAACAGCTCAGGATCTGTCTTCGATTTTGTCTGGTTCAAGCGCAACATTATGAAGATTCGTTCTGCCGTAGGAGAAGACAAGGAACTGGAAGCTTTGTTGGTACGTGACAGCATCTACATTGATTATTTCGAGGATATACTTGTGTATGACGAGAAAACACGCAAGGTACATGATTTCAATATTCAGCGTGGTCGATGGTCTTATATCCAGCTCCACAACTTTTTAAGTAATTTCCGTTTCATGCCATTAGCTTTCATGAATAGTCAATACGACCTCGTGGACAAAATCATCCAATGGGCACTCATTCCTCGTACTATCATGATGGGCATTGTCTCAATCATGTGCTTCACCCTGCCCTTCATCTATTTCACATTAGCATTGAAATGGTGGGCCATCACTGCCATTGCCATTTTTGCCTATGCATTAGCCACCCCCGACTATCTCGTTGACAAAAATTGGGATCGTGATTTCCTCCGTGCTCCTCTCATCACAATAGGTTCCCTCTTTAATATCTTTAGAGCTGGAAGAGATGAAACCGGTGCCCGCATGAATGCATTCAGTCACAGGATTCATAATTTAAGACAAAAAGCAAGAAAACAATGAACATACAGGTCATCATCACCATTATAGACCTCCTGCTATGGCTCATCATAGCAGCCAATGTGATGTATGTCCTATTTTTTACCCTTACCTCACTACTCCCCCAAAAAAATAAAGCCTCAAATCACCGCTCGGCTGAAAGACGCTTACTACCAACGGGACGCAAGAATGCTCAAAACACAAAGTTTCTCGTCCTTATTCCTGCCTATCACGAAGATACAGTGATAATCAATACGGTAGAGTCATTCCTCCTACAGGACTATCCTCAAGATTTCTACCAGCTCTGTGTCATCTCCGACCACATGGAAGCCACTACCAACGAAAAATTGGCAGCTCTTCCCATCACCCTCCTCCAACCCACTTTCGAGCAAAGCAGTAAGGCTAAAGCCCTTCAACACGCCATCTCTAATTTTCAACATTCATCTTTCAATTATCAATTTCCGAACTACGTCGTAATCCTTGATGCCGATAATGTGGTAGCTACAGATTTTCTCTCACGTCTCAGTCAAATTGTACGTCCAGATATTGCCATACAGTGTCATCGTACAGCTAAAAATGCTAATAATGACATTGCTGCGCTTGACGGTCTCAGCGAAGAAATCAACAATAGCATCTTCCGCAAGGGGCATAACCGAATTGGTATGTCTTCTGCCTTGATAGGCTCAGGCATGTGTTTTGATTACGAATGGTTCAAAGAGAATGTGGTGAATCTTGACTCTGCAGTAGAGGATCGTGAATTAGAAGCACTCTTGATGAAACAAGGTATCTTTATCCAGTACGCAGAAGACATTCACGTCTATGATGAGAAAGTAAGCAACGGCGACAATTTCCAACGTCAACGCCTCCGTTGGATGACAGGCCAGATGCAAGCATTGATTCGCATGCTACCCTGCATTCCAAAAGCGATTACCACAGGAAACATTAACTATATTGACAAGACAATTCAACAGGCTCTTATCCCTCGTTCTATCCTCCTTGTCCTAAATCCTTTGTTGGCTCTTCTCACACTTTTTGCGTATTCCATATTACCTCTTCCATCATACCTCTTCCATCTTCCTTCTTACATCTTCCCTCTAAAATGGTGGATCATTATGATAATAATGATTGCCGCCATTATTATGGCCATCCCTGCCCCACTTCGTACGAGAGCTCTTTTAAACAAAGTACTTACGCTTCCTCAACTTGTATGGTGTATGCTAAAAAACACCTTTCATATCAAACCTAGAAACAAGGAATTCATACATACAACTCACCAGCAATGAAGATAGCTATACTGACATCTGGAATACTGCCTGTGCCGGCTGTTCAAGGCGGAGCCGCTGAGAATCTCATCGACTTTTATCTGGCATATAACGAGCGACATCAGTTGCACGACATAAGCATATTCAGCGTCTATCACCCTGATGTCAAGAAATCTTCTGCGCTGAAATCTCAAGCCAACCACTATCTATATATAAAGAGATATAGCAAGTTAGCACGTCTAAAGGCAAAGATATACGGAATGCTCCATGCAAACGACAATGACTACTATCATTATCAGTTGGAGTTCTTCTTTGAACAAGCCTATAAGAAGCTCAGGAAACAAGAATTCGACTTGATAATATTAGAAAATCGTCCTGGCTATGCATGCAAACTACGGAATCGATTAGATACCCCTATTATCTCACATATCCACACAGACCTTGTATATCCTGAATTACCCCGTGCAAAAGAGGTAATACAAGCCACTAACGGTTTCATTTGTGTGTCGGAGTATATCAAAAACCGCATTTTATCTGTAGGGTTACCAACAAAAGCCACTGTCGTCTACAATGGACTGGATGACAAGAAATTCTCAAATTCTTGCGTCCCTTTGGTAGCAAGCAAGCAGAGTTTGAGCGCACGAATTCTTGATAACAAAAAAGCATCCATTACGCGTAGCTCGTTCGGCTTCAAAGAAAACGACTTCGTAGTCATTTACACAGGCCGTATCGTCCCCCCAAAAGGAGTCAAGGAACTGGTAGAAGCCATACAATTACTAAAAGACGAATCCGACATCAAATTGCTTGTTGTGGGAGGCGACAATTACGCTGACAGCGTCAGTAGCAATCCCTATTTAGATGAGCTCCATAAGATGGCACAAGACATGAATGAAAGGGTACACTTTACGGGCTTTGTACCTTATGAGATGCTACCATCCTATCTTAGTCTTGCAAATGTTGCTGTTGTTCCATCACGAATTAATGAAGCCTTAGGCATGTCAGCCATTGAAGCTACAGCTATGGGACTGCCCGTCATTGCTACCAACGATGGTGGATTACCTGAGACTCTTATAGGACAGAAGCATATCATCATTGACAAAGACGGCAATATGTCCCAACAAATTGTCCATGCAATCCTGCGTATCAAAGAGAACTATGCAGAATACATGGGCAATCATCTTGCCTCGCAGTTTACAAAGGACATCTACGCAGAATCTTTTTTCAAAGCAGTAGAAAGCTATGGCATCTGATAGAGTACATAAAACCATGATGAATGCGAAAGTAGGATTTATATTCTACTTCGTCTCCATGTTCTTGGCTTTCTTCTCCAGAAGGATATTCTTGGAATGTTTAGGAGATGAATTCATGGGATTGGCAGGTACGCTCAATAGTATACTCAACTTTCTGAATATCAGCGAAATAGGAATTGGTACCTGTATTGCATATTTCCTCTACAAGCCCATTGCCGATCGTGATCACGACAAAATTTGTGAGATAGTATCCCTCTTCGGTTACCTATACCGCATCATTGGATCTATTATTCTGACTGGTGCTATTATTATCAGTGCCTTTTTTCCTCTCATCTTTAAAGATGAAGGTGTGTCACTAGGCATCGTTTACTTTACATTCTATGCGTTTTTAGGGACCTATCTTTTTGGTTATTTCATTAACTACCGCCAGATTTTGCTTGACAGTGACCAGAAGACCTATAAAATCACGATGTGGACACAATCTGGTGTTACTATTGCAACCATTCTACAGATACTCATTGCATATCACACGCATAACCCTTACCTTTGGGCCTCCATTCAAATTCTACTTAGTCTGTTCACATGTTGGATACTTAACTGGGCTATCAGCCGTGAATATCCATGGCTGAAGACAGACAAAAGTCACGGTCGCGAGATTTTAAAGAAGTATCCAGAGATTCTGGTAAAGGCAAAACAGATTTTCATCCATCGTATGAAAAATGCCTTTCTATCGAAAACTGATGAGATTCTTATTTTCGCCTTTGAATCGTTGCAAATGGTGGCCCACTATGGCAACTATGTCATGATTGTGGGAAAACTAACATCGTTATTCAATAGTGTGTTGACAGGCATGAATGCCAGCATTGGCAACCTCGTGGCCGAAGGCAACAAATGGAATATCCGTAAAGTCTTTTGGGAATATCTTGCTTTCCGTTATTGGACAACAGGTCTATTCATCATAGCTCTTGCTTTTCTTATCAATCCTGTTATTGGCTGGTGGCTAGGTCCACAATATATTCTGCAGAATCATATTGTCTTCCTCATCTTGCTGAATATGTACATCATGCTTACGCGCCCTTCTGTCGATTTGTTTATCAATGCCTATGGGCTATATGATGACGTGTGGGCTGCCTATGCAGAGGGAATTACCAATCTCGTAATTACCCTTATCTTTGGTTATTTCTACGGACTTATCGGTATCTTATTAGGAAAAATCGTCAGTATGCTATTCCTTGTGGTCATCTGGAAGCCCTATTATCTCTATAAGTGTGGATTTAAGGAATCTGTAGGCACCTATTGGCTCCATGTTTTCAAACATTACGCCATTCTGACAATCTGCCTTGCCCTATGCTATGCGATGAGCCGTATGACTCATTGGGAAACCTCACCCACAATTATCAGCATTCTCCAGTCGGCATTCTGCATTACATTACCTGTGATCCTGATTTACTCACTTCTTCTCTACCTGTTTGTACCAGGAGCAAAAGACCTGACCCAAAGGATACCATTCCTCAAGAAACGATAACCCATGAACGATTCCCAAAACCAACTCTCTACAGCTATCACAAGTCTGCGCTTTCCGCTCATATTCTACGTGATTATGCTCCACTGCTATTCTGTGGTATATTTGGAAGGTGTACATCCTATCTACTTCGGTGGCATCTATCCCTTTGCACTCTGGCTTGGTGAGACTGGTGTCCCTGGATTTCTGTTTATATCCGGTTATCTTTTCTTCCTTAGCAAGAAAAAGTATATAAGGAAGTTACAAGCACGTTTCCATAGTCTATTCATCCCATATATTCTGTGGAACGCACTTTTACTGACAGTTTATCTGGTAGCCTATACCGCTGGACACCCTCAAGATATCAATGGGAAAAACATGGCAGACTTCAACTGGATGGATTATCTGCGACTATTCTGGGACCGAGGCTCGTATGATAACGGAAACTTCGTACCTCTTCTCTGTCCGTATTGGTACATTCGTAATCTGCTTATCCTTTCTCTATTCTCACCACTGATTTTCCTCGTTGTCCGCTATCTCCGTGAGTTATTCCTTCTGGCAACAGCTATCTGGTGGATACTGACACCACATAATGCCTTCATTCCCCAGAGCATTTTGTTCTTCTCATTAGGAGCCTACTTCTCTATCCACGATAAGAATCCATTGACGCTGTTTAAGCGTTATCAAACAATACTGATTGGCTTATGCATATTACTTGCATGTGCCGACATCGTTACACATACATTATTCCCCACAATCATCAATCTACAGATACATCGTCTCGCTCTTATTGCCAACATTCCAGCCCTCTTTATTCTGGCAAATCATTTTACATCAAAGGGTGCACTCTCCCCTATCACCTCTTACTTATCCAACGCAGCTTTTATTGTATTCAGCATCCACTATCCTATCGTCGTTGTATTGCGTAAATGCAGTATTCAGTATTTTGCAAACGCTAACGATTACCTCCATCTTCTACTCTATTTCGGATGTATCGTCATTGCCACATTGCTTTGCCTTCTCTTCTATCAACTGCTACCCAATAGAATCAAAAACATTCTATCTGGCAACCGCTCATGAAAAAGAAAAGGCACATACGGATTCTCATTCTTTTCTTCGCTGTGATATGCGGATGTCTGATGATTCCCGTGTATAACTATTATGCTCCTACCTCAGAGCGTGCTACCTACACCTGCGAACAACATCAAGATGACACACTTCGCATAGCAATGATGGGTGACAGTTGGGTATTTCTCCACTATCCATACAATGACACATTGGAAAATCTCATCAGTCAAAAGACAGGGAGACCAGTAAAAGTATCTGCATACGGACTATGCGGAAAGACCAGCAAGGAAATTTACGATAGCTTTTTCAATGACCCGACAATACAAGCTCTGTTGAAACAAGGTGCCGACTACTGTTTCATTTCCGTAGGCATTAACGACACCTACAAGAAAATAGGGGCTCATTATTACGCTCAAAGCACAGCCCACATTCTACGTTTCCTGTTGCAAAATAATATCAAGCCAATTCTATTGGAGATTCCTGACTACGACATCAACTATGCATACGAACATCAGACAACAGGTAAAAAACTACTTCGTCAATTATCGATGCTTGTCACTTGTTCACGACTAGACTGTAGGGAAGATTATCGACAGGCACTCATACTTCAGTTACAAGAACTCAGCATCGTGAACGAAATAAGTATTCTCCACTTCCCATATTCAATGGAATATTACAATTCTGACCGTATGCACCTTAATACAAAAGGCTATCAATTGCTAGACTCATGCATATGTGAATGCATTTAGCAATTCACTCTCTCAGTTTTACCCTCTACTGCGTGCCAATATTGGATAATTTCTCTAATTATCTCACCAAGATTACAATTCTATTACATCAAGTTGATTACCAATCACTTATAGTTCATTTTACACACCATAGTGTAGCGAGTGTAACGAGAATAGCAAAAATTCCCTATGGAAATTATTTACCTCGAACCAAATGTATTCCTATAGAGAAAGTTTACAAAACTCGCTACACTCGCTACACAAATGCAATATATAGTATACTATATATTGCATTTGAGCTATGACCTAAAATAAACGATAAAAATCATCTGATTTTTCAAGCTGATTTCGGATTAAAAACAAGTTAATAAATAATTTTTTCAACTTGTTTTTATACCAAAATCAAGTTGGAAATGAGCCACATCTTTTACAAGACATCCTTACCGCTAAAAAAAAGGAATAAGTCCTACAACCTATACATCTGGCAGAACTTCTCACCCTCACAAAAGCCCTCTTCGTAGAGTCGCTCTAATTTAGGAACATCACTACAGGTACGACCAACCTCCATCTTGCGTTGCGGACGAATGACAAGAATCTCACCCCATCGCTCCATACGCTCCACCATCTCCAACTGTTCGTTGTAGACCTCCACACGATGACTCAGGGCTACACGCAGGCGCGGATATTCTTTATATATAATAGGAGGAATCTTCATGTCGCGCTCCGTGGAGCGGTATCCCTTATTACGCGTCATCACCACGACATTAAATGGATGTCCCTGACTGGTGGCCCGAAGCACAGGGATAGAATCTACAATACCACCATCAAGCATAGGAATACCATCAACCTTCGTAATCTGGGCCACATAAGGCAGTGAACTGCTGGCTTTGGCTATAGCCGTAATACGACGCGCATCATGCTTCTCGCTTAGATATTCCGCGAAACCCGTGAGACAGTTGGTAGTAACCATCTCATAGACAGCAGGATTAGCAGCATAAGCCCGATAGTCGAAAGGCACTATCTCTGAGGGGAAGCGCTCATAGAGGATGTTGGGATCAAAGATGCAGCCCTGGACAAGGAGATTCTTCAGCGAGATATAGCCATATTTGCGCAACATGTCAATATTTGAATAACGCGCACGACGAGGCTGTCTGCTCATATACGAAAGACCGTTGCAGGCACCTGCCGAAACTGCCACTACATAAGGGAAATAAAGCTCATATTTCATGAAGGCATCAAGCACCCCACTGGTGAATACACCACGCATGCCACCACCCTCAAGAACCAGTCCTGTATGTCTGTCAAGACGCTGAATCATCACTATTAAAGTTTTTTATGCTGCAAAATTAATATTTTTCCATAAAAAATGCGTAATTTTGCAACGTTTTTAAACTTTGGACTTAATTTTCTTATCAAAATGTTTGAAAAAGAGACTTATATCAGACGCCGTGCACAGCTAAAGAAGCTGGTAGGAAACGGTGTGGTGGTACTCTTCGGTAATAACGAGTCGCCCGCCAATTATCCTGCCAACGGCTATGCACCTTTCCGTCAGGACTCTTCGTTCCTGTACTACTTCGGTCAGCACAGAGACGGACTGGTAGGTGTTATCGACATAGACAACGACGAGGAATGGCTCCTTGGCGACGATATCGACGTAGAGGATATCGTATGGATGGGCTACACACCCAGTGTGGCAGATCTGGCCGCTGAGGTTGGTGTCAGCAAGACAGCCCCCATGGCACAGTTAAAAGTTCTTTGCGACAAGGCTAACGGACGTTCTATCCATTTTCTGCCGCCATACCGTTTCGACACCAAGATCCAGATTATGGACTTGCTAGGCATCCACCCATCGCAACAGAAGGAAAAGGCTTCACTCGATCTGATTAAAGCTGTGGTGAAGATGCGCGCTACGAAGGAGCCACAGGAGATAGAGGCCATCGAGAAAGCTTGTGATGTAGGCTATGCCATGCATACCACTGCACAATTGCTGATCAAGCCAGGTGTGACAGAGCGTTTCATCGGCGGACAGGTTGACGGTATAGCCCGTAGTCTGGCACAGGGCGTCAGCTTCGCCACTATCTTCAGTCAGCATGGTGAGATTATGCACGGCAACCCATCTGACGCTCCCCTGGAGGACGGACGATTAGTGCTGTGCGATGCCGGTTGTGAACTGAATGACTACTGCTCTGACAATACACGTACGATGCCCGTCAACGGTAAGTTCACACAGCGCCAGCTGGAAATCTATTCTATCGTAGAGGCTTGTCACGACTACGTACTGGAGGTGGCTAAGCCCGGCGTGAAATACGCAGACGTGCACTTCGCCGTATGCCGTCTGATGACCGACCGATTGAAGGAACTGGGACTGATGAAAGGCGACACGGAAGAAGCCGTACGTGCTGGTGCCCACGCCATGTTCCTGCCTCACGGACTGGGACATATGATGGGTATGGACGTACACGACATGGAAGGACTGGGTCAGATATACGTAGGTTTCGACGAGGAGACACGCCCCAATCTGGAACAGTTTGGTACCAACTGCCTGCGCATGGGACGCAAACTGGAACCAGGCTTCGTTGTAACTGATGAACCGGGTATCTACTTCATCCCCCACCTCATTGACCTTTGGAAGAAAGAAGGACACTGCAAGGAGTTCCTCAACTTTGACCTGTTGGAGACCTACAAGGACTTTGGCGGTATCCGCATTGAGGATGACCTGCTGATTACAGAGGACGGTTGCCGTTTCATGGGCAGCAAGCGTATCCCCTACCATCCACAGGAGTTGGAAGACTTTATGAGAAACAATTAATTTACTATTATTAAAATACCAAAATGAAGAAAGTTTTATCACTCGCACTGATCAGCCTCATGGCTGTTGGTGCACAGGCTCAGGAGGCCGAGAAGAAGGCCAGCAACAAGCCTGTATTCACAACCATTAAGGAGAATCCAATTACAAGCATCAAGGACCAGAACCGCAGCGGTACCTGTTGGGACTACAGCACCATCTCATTCTTCGAGGCTGAGATCCTGAAGGCTACAGGCAAGACATACGACCTCTGTGAGTCATTCGTTGCCAACAAGACTTATATGGAACGTGCTACACAGGTAGTTCGTTTTCACGGTGACTGTCAGTTCTCTCAGGGCGGTAGCGCTGAAGACGTGCTGGCCACGATGAAGAAGCACGGTATCGTACCCGAGGGCACCATGCCTTTCCCCGGTTCGCTGTATGGCGACTCCCTGAACAACTTCAATGAGTTTTTCTCACTGATGGAGCCTTATGTGGCTGCTATCGCAAAGAGCTCTGCCAAGAAAATCAGCGGTCAGTGGAAGGTTGGTCTGCAGGGTATCCTCGATGCCTACCTGGGCAAGTGCCCAGAGGAGTTCACCTACGAGGGCAAGAAATACACCCCACAGACTTTCGTGAAGAGCCTGGGCATCAACCTGGACGACTACGTCAGCATCACCAGTTATACACACCACCCCTTCTATTCTGCCTTTGCAGTAGAGGTGCAGGACAACTGGCGTTTCCCCCTGTCATACAACCTGCCTATGGACGAGATGATGAAGGTTATCGACAATGCCATTGAGAAGGGTTACACCGTAGCATGGGGCGGTGATGTGAGCGAGGATGGCTTCACACGTCAGGGTCTGGCCTATGCTATTGACACCAAGAAGACAGAGAGTCTGCAGGGTAGCGATATGGCAAAATGGCTGAAGATGACTGCTGCCAAAAAGAAGAACCTCATTGACTCTCTGGGATGCAACGTACCTGAGATCATTCCTACACAGGAACTGCGTCAGGAGCGTTTCGACAACTGGGAACTGACTGACGACCACGGCATGCTGATCTATGGTGTTGCTAAGGATCAGAACGGCAAGGAGTATTACATGGTGAAGAACTCATGGGGTGAGACTGGCGAATACAAGGGTATCTGGTATATGACCAAGACCTTCATCGCTGCCAACACCATGGATTTCCTCGTCAACAAGAACGCTATCCCCAAGGATATCCGCAAGAAACTGGGAATCTAAAGAAACCCACCATATAATTACAAACACAAAGGCCCTGCTTCACAGCAGAGCCTTTTTTATATTAACCTTAATTTAAAAAGTCAATCCTATGCAATAAACAGATTTCTTATGAATTCAACAATACTGCAGTACGCACACGACTCAATGTCTCTGGTGTCATCTGCAGATAGCTGGCAATATATACCAAGGGAGCACGCAGCACCAGTTGTGGACTACTCTTCACCAGTTTCTGATAACGGTCCTGAGCACTCTCGAAGCGCAGCATGTCGGCATGCTGCTGACTGATGATAAGCGACTCCTCCAGAATCTTACGATACAGAATCTGAATGTTCACGCTACGCATAGCCACAGCCTCAAGCTCTTTCTTAGGCATCGCATAGACAATGGTTGGCTCAAGAGCATGGATAATCTGCGAAGAAGGCTTCTCCTTAAACAGACTCTCAATACTCATTACAATGGTGTTCTCGGTAGCCATATACTCCGTCAGTTCCTTACCGTTCTTGAAGTAATACTGTCGTACCAAACCCTTGACCACCCAGTAAATATATTCACATGTTTCACCTTCGCCCAGAATCTTCTCGTTCTTGGCAAACTTCATGGGCACGAGCACGCTCTCAAGGATATCGAGCTCCTCGTGTGTCATTGTACTATATCTGCGGGCCAGTTCGCGGGCCACATCGCGCGGGGTTAAACTTAGGTTTGGCATAATTTATACCTTTTTATAACGTTAGTAGAAAAAATATTTTCTTAATCAAGTTTCAACACAGCAAGGAAAGCTTTCTGCGGCACCTCCACATTACCAATCTGCTTCATGCGCTTCTTGCCTCGCTTCTGTTTCTCCAGCAGTTTACGCTTACGACTCACATCACCACCATAACACTTGGCCAGCACATCCTTACGCACCTGCTTCACCGTTTCGCGAGCAATGATCTTAGCACCGATGGCAGCCTGAATAGCAATATCAAACTGCTGGCGCGGAATCAGTTCCTTCAACTTCTCACACATCCTACGGCCAAAGGTCACGGCATTGTCCTGATGGGTCAGCGTAGACAGTGCATCCACAGGTTCGCCGTTCAGCAGGATATCAAGTTTGATAAGCTTCGAAGGACGGAATGAATCGATATGATAGTCGAACGAAGCATAGCCCTTTGAGATACTCTTCAGCTTATCATAGAAGTCAATCACTATTTCTCCCAGCGGCAGCATGAAATGCAGTTCCACGCGGTTTCCGCTGACATACTGCTGATCCAGTAATTCGCCACGCTTATCCAGACATAGCGTCATAATCGGGCCGATAAAGTCGGCAGCAGTAATAATAGACGCACGAATATAAGGCTCCTCGATATGATCTATCATCGTCTGATCCGGCAGTCCGGAGGGGTTGTGCACCTCCTTCACCTCCCCCTGCTTCGTATAGCACATATACGACACATTGGGCACCGTGGTGATCACATCCATGTCAAACTCACGGTCCAGTCGTTCCTGCACAATCTCCATGTGGAGCAGACCGAGGAAGCCGCAACGGAAACCAAATCCCAAAGCCACAGAAGACTCGGGCTGGAAAGTCAGCGATGCATCGTTAAGCTGCAGTTTTTCCAGAGACGCACGCAGGTTCTCATAGTCGGCAGGGTCTATAGGATAGACACCGGCAAAGACCATTGGCTTCACTTCCTGGAAGCCCTCGATAGCCTTTTCGCATGGACGGTCGATATGGGTAATGGTATCACCCACCTTCACCTCCTTCGAGTTCTTGATACCGCTGATAATATAACCTACGTCGCCAGTACGCAGTTCCTTACGGGGAATCATGTCCATTTTCAGCACGCCCACCTCGTCGGCCTCGTATTCCATACCGGTATTAAAGAACTTCACCTTGTCACCCTTGCGGATCACGCCATTGTTGACCTTGAAGTAAGCAATAATACCACGGAAGGAATTGAAAACGGAGTCAAAGATCAAAGCCTGAAGCGGAGCCTCCTCATCGCCTACAGGATGAGGGATGCGGTCGACCACGGCATTCAGTATATCATCAACGCCCTCGCCCGTCTTTCCTGATGCACGGATGATATCCTCTGGGTCGCAACCTATCAGGTCCACGATTTCATCCTCCACCTCATCGGGCATGGCGCTGGGCATGTCAATCTTATTGATAACAGGGATAATCTCCAGATTGTTATCTATAGCCATATAGAGATTCGAGATGGTCTGCGCCTGCACACCCTGTGTGGCATCGACCACCAACAGGGCACCCTCGCATGCAGCGATACTTCTTGACACCTCGTACGAGAAGTCCACATGTCCCGGAGTGTCAATCAAATTCAAGATATATTTCTCGCCATCCTTCTCATACTCCATCTGGATGGCATGACTTTTAATCGTAATACCTCTCTCGCGTTCCAAATCCATATCATCAAGCATCTGACCCTCAGTTACTTGTATGGTTTTAGTACGTTCCAACAATCTATCGGCAAGTGTAGATTTGCCGTGATCAATATGTGCTATTATACAGAAATTTCTGATATTCTTCATTAACGTATACGTGTCTTTTCGATGCAAAGATACTAAAAAAGAACGGAAATAAAACACCGATTATAGTTTTTTTTCGTATCTTTGCCACAAAAATAACAATTTGACACTATTTATGAAGAATATTTTACTCTTTTCAACAGCATTACTCCTGCTGTCTTCCTGTCAAGAATCATTAGAGGAGAAAGCAGCTCGCGAGGCACGTGAAGTGACAGAATCGAAGTGCCCCATGCCGATAGGCGACAACATGTATCTTGACAGTATCGTGTTCGACATCCCCACCCTCACCCAGACACAGTATTTCCGTTTCACGGGCAATAGTGACAACGACAGCACTGTAGAGAAAATCATCAAGAACAATGACCTAAAGGGTACTTTGGTACAAGAACTGAAGAATACACCATCTTACAAGGCACTGATCAACAAAGGCATCACTTTTCGCTACATATACGGCTCTACTGCAGATACGAAGAAGACCTACATAGACATCACGGTAACGAAAGAGGACTATCAATAGTCAAACGAAAAAAAGGGAACCCCAGTCGGTTCCCTTTAACTTTGCGGAGAGTGAGGGATTCAAACCCCCGATACCCGTAAGGGTATACCGGATTTCGAGTCCAGCGCATTCGGTCACTCTGCCAACTCTCCGAGTAAGTGAACGCCAATGAGTAAACTCAATTGGCTGAACGTGAGGAGAGTCAAATACGATTTAACTCTCCGATTAAGCGAGCGCAGATTCATGCTTGCATGAAATCTTTCTCTCCGAATCTCTCGTTTTTTTTTGCGAATGCAAAGGTACGAAGTTTCAACGAAACAGCCAAATTTATTCAAAGGAAAGTTTGGACAATCTGCTTTTTAGCTGTTCGGCCTCACTTTTGCGTATACTCAGACAAATTTGACAGGTATTATCGTATGTCTGACTGACGATACGCGGATTCATTTCCTTGACGATACGCATCACATCATTCATCAGCGGATAGGCAAAAGTATAGGTAACCTGTTCCTCCACCTGCTTTGTTATGACCTCCGCATGAGCAATGGCATCAGCAGCAGCCTCACGATAAGCAATGATGAGTCCGCTGGTACCCAGGTTCACGCCACCATAATAGCGCACCACCACAATCAGGATATCCGTCAGGTCATTGGAATTGATCTGTCCCAGAATCGGCTTTCCAGCAGTCGACGATGGCTCTCCGTCGTCATTCGCACGAAACTCTTCCCTACCCGCTCCCAGCATATAGGCATAGCATACATGACGGGCATCGTAATACTTCTTACGGTATTGCGCAATGATATCCTTGATCTCATCGACCGACTCTACATGATGTGCAAAAGCGAGGAATTTACTCCGCTTCTCAGAGTAAAATCCCTCGCTTGTATTTGCTATCGTCTTGAATTCGTCGGTCATCTTTATTATAAGACTAGTTTTAACAAGTGATTCTTGTTTTTCCTAGTTACACCAGTTTGTGGATCACCAGTCCTGAGCGCAACTTCGGCTCAAACCATGTAGCCTTTGGAGGCATGATCTTTCCGCTGTCGGCAATATCCATGATCTGCTGCATAGAGACAGGATAGAGCGCCAGGGCAGCACGCATCTCACCATTATCCACACGACGCTTCAGTTCACCCAGTCCGCGCAGACCTCCTACGAAGTCGATACGCTTAGACGAGCGCAGGTCGCCAATGTTCAGTATCTCGTCAAGAATCAGGCGACTAGAGATATCCACGTCGAGCACGCCGATAGGATCATTATTATCATAGGTACCCTCCTTTGCCTTCAGGCTATACCAGTGTTCATCCAGGTAGAGCGAGAACTCATGGAGCTGGGCGGGTTTATAGATATCGGTACCCTTATCTTCAACGATGAAGTTCTTATCCAAAGCCTTCAGGAACTCCTCAGAACTCAGGCCGTTCAGGTCTTTCACCACACGGTTGTAGTCCAGTATGGTGAGCTGTGAAGCCTGGAAGCACACAGCCATGAAGTAGTTGTACTCCTCCTTACCCGTATGATTGGGGTTCTGCTTCTGCTTCTCGGCACCAACCAAGGCTGCTGCTGCAGAACGATGGTGACCGTCAGCGATATAGAGAGAAGGCATCTTAGCAAACTCCTCTGTGATAGTCTGCATATCAGCCTTGTCGCTGATCACCCAGAACTGATGACGGAAGCCGTCAATAGGAGCGATGAAGTCATATACCGGCTCCGTCTTGGCATAGCGCATGATCAGCGCGTCGAGCGTGCTGTTGTCAGGATAGGCAAAGAATACGGGCTCGATATTGGCATTGTTCACACGCACATGCTTCATGCGGTCTTCCTCCTTGTCGCGACGTGTCAGCTCGTGCTTCTTGATACGTCCCTGCATATAGTCGTCAACCAGTGCACCTACCACAAGACCATACTGTGTCTTGCCCTGCATGGTCTGTGCATAGATATAATAGTGGTCGTCCTCATCCTGTACCAACCATCCTTTGTCCTGGAACATCTGGAAGTTCTCGGCAGCCTTCTCGTAAACGCGGGGATCATATTCAGAAGTGCCCACGGGGAAGTCAATCTCCGGTTTGATGATATGATACAGACTCTTCTCATTATCGCCAGCCTCGGCACGGGCTTCCTCAGAATCCAGTACGTCGTAGGGACGGCTCTCTACTTGCTCTACAAGCTCTTTTGGTGGACGAATGCCACGAAATGGTTTTACTGTTGCCATAGGTTTATTACTGATGTTTTATTAACAGAGCGCAAAGGTAATCAAAAAAAACGAGAACACGAAAAAAAACGCCTATTTCTTTCCTTTATTGATAATGTATATTCCCGCCGTGGTCAATAAGGCTGCAACGGCATACTTCCACAGGAATTCCTCTGCCAGACACAGACAGGAAGTCACGGCACCCACCACGGGAATAAGTGAGTTCCAGATGGCGATCTTTCCTACCGGATTACACGTCAGCAACTTATTATAGAGCGTAAAACCTATCGTCGAGATGGCTATCAGCATCAACAGATAGAAAAGGCCCAGTATTGTGACATGAGGCAGGGTGCCGCCCAACAGGAGTCCTGGTATCACCAGCAGGGCACCGCCAATGCCCAGGCTATAGCCCGTACCCACGAATACGTCCACGCGTTTGTTGACGCCCCTTGTCATCAGTCCCGCAAAGGCACCGCACAGCGCATTCAGTATTATCATGCCATCACCAAGCAGGGTGAACGACCCACTCCCCTCGCCTCCTATGTTCAGCGACAGGATACCGCCGAAACCGATGGCACACCCCACCATCTTCCGCATCGTCAGTTTGTCACTTTTGAAGAAGGCGCAGGCCAGGAGCACCAGCACAAAGACGCTCAGGGAGTTCAGTATAGCCGCCCTGCTGCCCTGACTATGCGACAAGCCGATGTAGAAGGCAGCATAGTGCAGTGTGGTGTTCAGAAGTGTGAAAGCCAACAGAAACAGACTGTTGAGCAACACGCTGCCCCTTGCCTCTTCCTTGAAGTCAAAGGAGCGGTGTGTCAACTTTGCGATGGTGAGGATGATGGCGCCTGATATAAAGAAGCGGATACCTGCAAACAGCATCTTGCTGCCCGTCATCTCGCCGGTGATTCCAAATTCGTCGAATCCCAGTTTGATAAACGGATAGGCCCATCCCCACAGGAATGCTGCGGTGAAAGCAAAGAGAGCAGCCCACAGGGGTCGCTGGAAGATACTCTGTCTTGACATGCCAGATAGCATTATGCGGCCTTGTCAGGCATCGGCAAAGGTCTTACCGTCACTGAGTGTGATTTGCAGTTTGGTGTACTCTGAGTGGAAATCATTCTTCAGACGGTCCAGGTAGCGGGCACATTCCCATTTACACATGGGCAGGTCGTGCAACAGATAGTTGCCGCAGGCCTCCGGACGGGTTGCCGGCACCTCATCCTGACTGATAATCCACTCCAGGCATTCCATGGTCAACTGTCGCATATCCTCCACGCCGTAATTACCCGTCATGATGATATACATACCCGTCAGACAGCCCATAGGCCCCACATATACCACGTCGTCCTTGACGCGCGAATTACGAAACCATGTTGCCATCAAGTGTTCAATGCTATGTATGGCAGCAGGAGCCACTGCCGGTTCCTTGTTGGGCTCTGTGATACGCAGGTCGAATGTTGTAAAACCCTTATCCTCACGTGACACGTAGATACCCGGTTTCAGATGCGTATGATCAATTGTAAAACTCTGTATAACTTCCATTTTATCTTAAGAAAAAAAATATTGGGTGCAAAATTAAGCAAATATGTTCAGAATCATCAATATTTTGGCGGAAAAATTTCACCCTTCACCATTCTTGCGTGCCGTATCCCTGATGGCATCATCATAGCCCGTCAATGCAGCAAAAGGTGCAAACTGGGCTGCACGGTTCCACATCGACATCCTCGGATGATGCTTTGGCTCATAATGTGGCAGATTGATAATATCGTCGTAGTCATTTCTCATTCCTCATTCCTCATTTAGGGCATCGCCCGCCCTGTGTCCTCCTATCTGTTTGTTGCGCTCCTTGGCCGTGGCACCCTCCTCGAAGTTCAAGCCTCGGAGGATGGCGTTCTTGCCGAAACGCTTCTTGATTTTCAACTGTGCCTCTTGCATCCTGCGCTCCTTGTCAAGCTTGGCCTGCTCTTCCTGACGCTGCTTTTCCAAAGCCTCGTAGTCGGTGAAGAGATCAAGTTGCTTGGGAGCATTGTTCTGTGCCGATACCGATTCCTCTGAAACCACATGGTTTGTTGTCAGGTTCAGCCTGCGGATTAGCAGATCCGGATTCACGCAGCGGTCGAATATCTCTGTTGTCCCATCCATGATTTGCCGTGAGGATGATGTAGGCTTCTCGAAGTTGAATGTGCCGTGAGTATGTTTGGGTACAGCCTTTCCATAGTAGTTGGTGGTAATCTCACCAAGATACTTTTCGCGAATTTCAGGACGTGTCAAGCACTCCGCATCATAGCCAACGGTCAGCACCAGCTGGTCGGTCACCAATCGCTTTGATACCAGGTCGAGCGCCATTCCCTCGGCCATTTCCCGTATCACCACACGGGCTTTCTTGAACGTGTAAGGCTCCTGCAGCACCTGTCCGCTGCTGAACGAATTGGTCTCTGGCCTGTAAGCTTTCACGGCCTCCATCGTACACGGTTCCCACCCCCAGGCATGGTCTATCAGCAGTTCGGCATTCACGCCAAACATCCTGTAAAGCAACCCCTCGTTCTGTATCGACATGCGGGCAATCTTCCCCATCGTGTCGATGCCATAGACAGCCAGTTTCTCTGCGATGCCACGACCCACGCGCCAGAACTTCGTCAGAGGCTTGTAGTCCCAAAGCTCGCGCCGATATGACATCTCATCCAGTTCTGCTATACGCACGCCGTCTTTGTCGGCAGGCATCTTTTTGGCCACAATATCCATTGCCACCTTCGCCAGATACATATTCGTGCCGATACCAGCTGTTGCGGTGATACCCGTAGTAGCCAGCACGTCACGTATCATCTTCATCGCCAGTTCGTGAGCCGTTATCTTGTAAGTACCCAGATAGGCAGTCACATCCATGAACACCTCATCGATGCTATAGACATGTATATCTTCAGGCGCAACATATTTCAGGTAAGTCTGGTATACCTTCGTGCTCACCTCTATATAATGAGCCATGCGAGGCGGTGCGGCGATATAGTCGAATTTGAATTCACGCGCCTTCTGAACCACCTCAAACAGTCGTGCGCGTCCGCCTATACCGTAAGCCTTCAGCGATGGCGAGACCGCCAGACAGATTGTTTTCTCCGTCCTCGACACATCAGCCACAACCAAGTTGGTGGACAGCGGATCCAGTCCCCTGTCCACACACTCCACCGAAGCGTAGAACGACTTCAAATCTATGGCAATATAGGTGCGCATCATGAAAGCTACGTGCCCACGCAGATTCTACTTTCCCACGCAGAAGTTTTTAAAGATATTTCCTAAAACTTCATTAGGGGTGATTTGACCACCGGTTATCTCAGCGAGGGTGTCAAGAGCCTGACGGAGATCCTCGCTGAGGAGGTCGCCAGAGAGTTGCATCTGAAGACCGTCGATGACACGCTGGATACAGTCGTGGGAACGGGTCAGGGCATCATAGTGACGGGCATTGGTGACGACGATATCGTTATCCGTAAGGGCAGGAATGTCGGCGGCTTCATAGATGGCCTTCTCTAACTCGTCAATTCCAACACCAAACTTCGCACTGATGGCAACCGACGGAAGATTTAACATTCTATAACTATTGTTATTTGCCTTATCAGCCTTATTCTTAACTAAGATAAGTTTTTTATTTTCAGTACGTTGCAACAACTCGTTAATTTCTTCATTCGAGGGTTCAGAATCAACAACCCAAAGAATGATTCGAGCCTTGTCAATAGTGGCATACGTACGGTTGATACCTATCTGTTCCACCGTATCCTGCGTCTGTCGGATACCCGCAGTATCGATAAAACGGAAAGTGACGCCCTGTATATCGATGGTGTCCTCTACCGTGTCACGGGTGGTGCCATGTATGTCTGACACGATAGCGCGATCATCCTTCAGAAGTGCATTGAGAAGGGTTGATTTTCCCACGTTGGTCTTGCCCACGATAGCCACGGGGATACCCTGCTTAAGGGCCTGTCCCGTTTCGAAAGAACGAGCCAGTTTTGCGATATGCGTGTCAATTTCTTTACTAAGCGATAAGAGCTCACTCCGGTCGGCAAACTCCAGGTCTTCATGGTCAGAGAAGTCGAGTTCCAACTCCAACAGCGACGTAAGTTTAAGCAGTTGTTCGCGCAACTGGGCCAGCTTGGAAGAGAAATGTCCCCTGAGCTGACTCAGCGCCACCTGATGGGTAGCCTGATTGGTAGAAGCGATAAGGTCGGCTACAGCCTCAGCCTGTGTCAGGTCCATCTTACCGTTGAGATAGGCACGCTGGGTAAACTCACCAGGCAGAGCCATGCGGCATCCCTGCCGCACCAACAGCTCCAACACCTTGTTCAAGATATACCTCGAACCGTGACAGGATATCTCTGCACTCTCCTCGCCAGTATATGAATGGGGCGCCCGGAAAACACTGACCAGCACCTCGTCAACAACCTCGCCCCTACCCTCTTCCCCAAGGGGAGACGGAGCCACGATATGCCCATAGTGAATCGTGTTAGGACCCACGTTGACAAGATCCTTGGAGAATATACGAGAAAGAATCTCAAGCGACTGGGCACCTGAGATTCTGATAATTCCTAAAGCGCCACCAGGAGCGGTAGCCAGCGCGCAGATAGTTTCAACAGACATTAAAAATTAAATATTAAACATTAAAGCCTAGATACGGTCGAGCACTTTCTGGATAAGCGTGTCGATAGAGTTCTTGTAATTGGTGTTCATCTCCTTGGCATAACGGTTGGCTATAACCATACAGCAAGTCATGGCACGATGACCCAGCAAGGAAGCCAAGCCAGCAAGGGCAGAAGATTCCATCTCGAAGTTGCAAATCTTCATACCTTCATATTCGAACGCCTCAATCTTCTCATTCTGCTGAGGATCAGCAATATCAGCACGCAACTGACGGCCCTGTGGACCGTAGAAGCCGCCGCAAGCCACGGTATAGCCCTTAACCATATCGTCGCCAGCCACCTGCTCAATCAGGTCGGCATCAGCCACAGCCACATACGGAGCACCCTTGACGGGATCCCACTTCATGTGTTCGCAGAAAGCCTTCTCCATAGGTACATCACACACAACGTTACGTCCTGCATAGTAGTTCAGCAGGCCATCAAAGCCGATGCTCTTCACAGAGGCAACAAAACAGCCAGTTGGCGTGAAAGGCTGCAAACCGCCACAGGTACCGATACGCACCATTGTAAGCGTGCGGTGCTCGTCTTTCTCCATACGGGTGGTATAGTCGATATTGGCAAGCGTATCGAGCTCGTTGACCACGATATCAATATTATCACAGCCTATGCCATGACTCTGACAGGTGATGCGCTTACCTTTATAGGTACCAGTAATAGTATGAAACTCACGACTGCTTACCTCATGCTCTATCGTATCGAAATGAGCCGCAACAGTATTTACTCGGGCAGGATCGCCCACAAGCACTACACGATCGGCCAGAAACTCTGGCTTCAAATGCAGATGGAAACACGAGCCATCCTCATTGATAATCAGTTCTGAGGGGGCAAAAATTTTCTTTTCGTTTGTCATAGTCTTATAAGGATTTGTTAGTTACTTTTATACTGTTTATTATGTACTTCCTTTTCTACGCGACGTATCTCCAGTTGCAGCGCCTCCAGTTCCTTCTCGCTGGTCAATATCTCCTGAGTCAGCGTCTGGCGGTCGTTCTTTGAAGCACGCGCATAATAGTTGCGTGCCAGCAGGAGCGCCTTTTCCAGTACGGCGGCCTGATGACGCAGGTTATCCAATTCAGAAGAACCACCCTTATTCGCCTGCAACTGCGTGGTCTTTGCCTTCACCTCATTCAGACGAGCCAAAGCCTGCTGACGGGTAGCCTTATCCGTCCAGGTATCAGCAATACGACTGATATCTGCCAAGGCACGCATCTGGGCATCAGAATAAGCCTCCGACTGATAACTCTTTCGCGTCTCATTAGGAATGAAGACATAGATACACACCTTTCCTGCCGGCTGACGGCGGTCTGTGACGAAATAGCCCAGGTTGTTCACCTCGTCGATGGCATAAAGATAGTCGTTTGCGGTAGAAGAGAACGGCATACCGATATTCTCGGCCTTGAGGAAAGAGCCCGTCTCAGGGTCGTAGCGCGTAACGAAGATATCGTAGCCGCCGATGCTCTGCTCACCCTTCTGGGCGAAATAGAATGTCACGCCATCCGGCATCAGGAACGGGAAATTAGCCGACGAATCAGCGATTCCCTCCACCCTGACGGGCGCCGTCCACTGATTGGCGATATAGTCGCTCTGGGCAATATGCACACAGGAATCCTTCTTGTCGAGATAAGCCGTCAGACGATGATCCTTCAGTTCATTGGTAAACTGTCCCAGTGAGTCTGTCTGTTCCAGCAGTCCTGCATCGGCCGAGAGCGGTATGCGACTGATGAAATGACGCTTGTCCACAACCATGCTGTCGATAAACATCACCTTCTGCGTAGCTGCAAGCATCTGCTGGATGCGAGGGTCCTCGGCCTTCACCTCCTTCTTGGCAGTTTTCTTCTTGACAACCTTACGTGGACGGGCAGCCTGCGTGGCAGTAGCCAACAGGAAGAGTCCCATGAGAAATATTGCGTATCTTTTCATTTGCTACTATGTTTCACTTTAAAAAGCAAAGATACGAATTAAATTTGACAACCGACAAATTATTAACTGATTTTAAGATATGTCAACCAGTTTGCCCGCCCGTACAATCGCATTCCACAGACTATGACGGGCTTCAGGGTTCATCTGCTGGATCTGGTCAAAAAGCCGGCGCATATCATCACGGTGAGAAGCCGTCTCGTAGGGACAGAGCTTCACCTGTTTCTCATAGCCCCTCAACTCCGCATAGCGACGGAGATCCTGCTCCTCCACCATACAAAGCGGACGGATGATGCTCAGAGGCATCTTACGCATTTTCAGCAAGGCAGGCATCGTGTCGAAACGGCCCTGATAGAACTGGTTCATCAGACAGGTATGCAACAGGTCATCCTGATGATGCCCCAAGGCAATCTTGTTGCAGCCCAACTCCTGTGCCAGGTTGAAGACGGCCTTGCGCCGATACCAAGAGCACAAGAAACACGGCGGCTTCTGTTCGGAGGGTTCGAAACGGGTGGTCACAATATGCAAAGGCACATCCAGCGTCTTACAGAACTGCTCCAGGTAATCGGTCGACGTCTCGTACGAGATATTCTCCATACGCACATGGATAGCCTCAACACGGAAACGGGGCTGGTCGATCCTGGCACGCTTGCCCAACATCTCAAGCAGGCACAACGAGTCTTTTCCGCCCGACAACCCCACAAGGACATGATCACCGTCCTCAAGAAGACGGTAAGTGACAAAAGCTTTTACGAAGCGTTCGCGAATGCGTTTTTCAAGTAGGTCAACCTCGGTTCTCATTCACCTTTCACCATTCACCTTATTTCATAAACACCAGATAGACGGCGCAGATGATCAGCAGGAAAGCCAGGATATGATTCCAATGCAGGCTTTGTCCCTGAAACATGATATTGGCGATGACGGCGAAGACAGCCAGCGAGATACACTCCTGCACAACCTTCAACTGTACCAATGAGAAAGGACCGCCATTTCCCATAAAGCCGATACGGTTGGCAGGCACCTGACAGCAATATTCCAGGAAAGCGATACCCCATGAGAAGAGTATCACACCGATAAGCGGCCAGTTGCTGGATGTTCCCGACTCCTGTAGTTTCAAATGCCCATACCAGGCAAGCGTCATGAAGACGTTGCTTAGTATGAGCAGTAATATCGTATAAAATCCATTCATTTCTTTTGCAGATATTCATCCATATTCTGGGCAGCACGACGACCGTCGCCCATAGCGAGGATAACAGTAGCACCACCACGCACGATATCGCCACCGGCGAAGATTTCAGCGCGGTTGGACTGCATGCCCTCGTTGACTACGATGGTGTTCTTACGTCCGAGTTCCAGACCCTCGATAGAATTAGGCACAAGCGGGTTGGGGCTTACACCTACAGCCACGACGACCTGGTCAACATCAAGCGTTACGGTCTTGCCTTCCACGGGCACAGGACTGCGACGACCAGAAGCATCGGGCTCGCCCAGCTCCATCACCTGCAGCACAGCAGCCTTCACGGCACCTGTCTCGTCAGCCAGATACTCTATAGGATTATGCAGGCAGAGGAAGTTGATACCCTCTTCCTTGGCATGCTTCACCTCTTCCAGACGGGCAGGCATCTCCTGTTCGCTACGACGATAAACCAGTGTTACCTCTGCACCCAGGCGCTTTGCCGTGCGACAAGAGTCCATGGCAGTGTTGCCACCACCAACGACAAGCACGTTCTTACCCAGGTTGATAGGCGTATCCGTAGTGGGGTTGGCAGCATCCATCAGGTTCACACGCGTCAGGTATTCGTTGGACGACATGATATTGATGGCGTTCTCGCCAGGGATGTTCATAAAGTTGGGCAGACCGGCACCTGAGCCTACGAAGATACCCTTGAAGCCCTGTTTCTCGAGTGTCTCCACACTGATTGTCTTACCAACAATCACGTCGGTCTGGAAATGAACACCCATCTTACGGAGGTTCTCAATCTCCACATCCACGATCTTATTAGGCAGACGGAACTCAGGAATACCATATTTCAGCACACCGCCAATTTCATGCAATGCCTCGAAGACATACACATCATAGCCCTTCTTCACCATGTCGCCAGCGAAACTCAGTCCGGCAGGACCAGAACCCACAACAGCAATCTTGATGCCGTTAGAAGGAGCTATCTCTGGCAGGGAGATATTGCCGCTCTCACGCTCATAGTCGGCAGCAAAGCGCTCCAGATAACCGATAGCCACAGCGGGTTCGTTCATCTTCAGGTGGATACACTTGCTCTCGCACTGTTTCTCCTGCGGACAGACACGACCGCAAACAGCAGGCAGCGCAGATGTATTCTTCAGAACCTTAGCAGCAGCCAGGAACTGACCGCGCTCAATGTTCTTGATGAACGAGGGAATATTGATATTCACGGGACAGCCCTCTACGCAGGATGGTTTCGCACAGTCAAGACAACGCTTGGCTTCCGTCATTGCCATCTCCTTGGTCAGGCCGATATTAACCTCCTCCAAACGGGTAGTTGCACGATAGACGGGGTCGAGCTCAGGCATCTTCACACGCTCAATCTGCGTGCGCTCCTTGGGTTTCATGCTCTGCTGGAGTTCCTTACGCCAGGGAGCATTGCGGTCGGTGAGAACCTCGATAGGATCGTCAACAGTAGCAACCGGCTCTGCAGCGGTAGCAAACACTTCACTATCCACTCTACGCTCTTCACTATCAAGGTGTTCCTGGAAATGCTCCATCTCCTCGAGCTCTGCCTTCTTGAAGGTACCCATGCGCTTGAACATCTCATCCCAGTCGACGAGGGCACCGTCAAACTCAGGACCGTCAATACAGACGAACTTCGTCTTACCGCCAATAGTCAAGCGGCAGGCACCACACATACCGGTACCGTCCACCATGATGGTGTTGAGCGATACCTCACAGGGGATGCTATGTTTCTGAGCGGTGAGATTAGAGAATTTCATCATGATTGGAGGACCAATGGCAAACACTTTGTCCACATGCTCCTGCTCAATGAATTTCTCGATACCTACAGTAACGACGCCTTTCTCACCGTAAGAACCGTCGTCGGTCATGATAATCACCTCGTCAGAACTCTCGCGAACCTTGTCTTCCAGGATAATCAAGTCCTTAGAACGACCAGCCATCACAGAAAGCACACGGTTGCCAGCAGCTTTCAGTGCCTGAATGATAGGCAGCATTGGGGCAACGCCCAGACCACCACCAGCGCAAACTACCGTACCGAATTTCTCTATATGCGTGGGATTTCCCAGAGGACCTACGATATCTGTGACGTAATCGCCCTCGTTCAACATACACAGTTTCTTTGAAGAGAGACCTACCTGCTGCACTACCAGCGTGATAGTGCCCTTGTCTTTGTCGGCACCAGCAATGGTGAGGGGCATACGCTCGCCCTTCTGTCCGACACGTACAATCACAAAGTTTCCGGCCTTACGGCTGTTAGCAATTAGCGGAGCTTCTATCTCGAAAAGGAACACCTTTTCAGAGAACTGCTCTTTTCTGACGATTTTATTCATAATTCAGGTTTATTGTAACCAAATTGTTTAATAATTGGCTGCAAAGGTAACAAATTGTTTTGAATTAACCATACTTTTTACGAAAAAAGATGCAAACATATACTTATGCTTGCATCTTTATTCATAACCTATATGTATTAGTCAATCATTTCGAAACCTGTGTAGGGTACAAGTGCTGCAGGAATCTTGATGCCGTTCTCTGTCTGGTTGTTCTCCAGCAGGGCAGCCACGATACGGGGCAGAGCCAGGGCCGAGCCATTCAGTGTGTGACAGAGTTCCGTCTTCTTGGTCTCGCTGTTACGATAGCGGCACTTCAGGCGGTTAGCCTGATAGGTGTCGAAGTTTGATACAGATGACACCTCGAGCCAGCGACCCTGAGCCTCAGAGTAAACCTCGAAGTCGTAGCAGATAGAAGAAGTGAACGACTGGTCACCGCCGCAGAGCAGCAGGATACGATAAGGCAGTTCCAACTTCTTCAGCAAGCCCTCCACGTGTGCCAGCATCTCCTTGTGGCTCTCCTTTGAGTGCTCAGGCTTGTCGATACGTACGATCTCAATCTTAGAGAACTCATGCAGACGGTTCAAGCCACGCACATCCTTGCCATAGCTGCCAGCCTCGCGACGGAAGCACTCAGTGTAAGCACAGTTCTTAATAGGCAGGTCCTTCTCGTCAAGGATCACGTCACGATAGATATTCGTCACAGGCACCTCGGCAGTAGGAATCAGATAGAAATCATCTACCTCGCAGTGGTACATCTGACCTTCCTTGTCGGGCAGCTGACCCGTGCCATAGCCAGAAGCTGCATTCACTACTGTAGGAGGCATGATCTCCGTATAGCCACTCTTGCGAGCCTCATCGAGGAAGAAGTTGATCAGGGCACGCTGCAAACGGGCACCCTTGCCGATATATACGGGGAATCCGGCACCAGTGATCTTCACACCCAGGTCGAAGTCGATGAGGTTGTATTTCTTTGCCAGTTCCCAGTGAGGCAGAGGATTGGCGATGCCCAACTTGGGATTGACATTCCAGTTGCCTACGGTATCAGCATCGGTACATTCCTTCAGGTTAGACTTCACCACGTGGTTATCCTCTGCAACAGCACCCTCGGGCACCTCGTCGTAAGGGATATTTGGAATCTGGCAGAGCAGACGGGTCATCTCCTCCTGTGCCTGATTCATGGTGTCCTCCAACTGCTTGTTGGTCTCCTTTATCTCAGAAACCTTGGCCTTGATAGCATCAGCCTCATCCTTTTTACCCTCTTTCATCAATCCGCCGATCTGCGCAGCCATCTTCTTGGCCTCGCTCAAGTTCTTGTCGAGTTCCTGCTGAGCCTCACGACGACGCTTGTCAACAGCCAGCACCTCGTCGATAGCCTCTTTAGCACCCTTGAAATGTTTCTTCTCCAAGCCGCGGATCACGCGCTCGGTTTCCTCAGTAATGAGTTTTAGTGTAAGCATAATCTATATTTGTTTTTTGTCTTTTTTATTTCAGTTCATTCAGTCGGGCGATATACTTGCCCAGGATATCAAACTCCAGATTGACCACCGTACCTACACGGATATCCTGGAAATTCGTGTGCTCCATGGTGTAAGGAATGATAGCCACCTGAAACGAGTTTGCCGTGGGATTACATACCGTGAGCGATACGCCATTAACGGTCACCGACCCTTTATCCACCGTGAAGTAGCCACGACGTGCCATCTCACGATTCTCCGGATACTCGAAAGTGAAGTAAGTAGAACCGTTGGCATCCTCCATCTTGACGCACTTAGCCGTCTGGTCCACATGCCCCTGAACGATATGTCCGTCCAGACGTCCATTCATGACCATTGAACGCTCTACATTCACCTTGTCGCCCACTTTCAGCAGACCCAGATTCGTGCGGTCGAGCGTCTCTTTCATGGCAGTCACCACATACTCGTTGCCCTCAATCTTCACCACCGTCAGGCAAACGCCATTATGAGCCACACTCTGATCGATGCTCAGTTCACTGGTGAACGAACAGGTCAGTGTGAAGTCAATATTCTCTCTATCGTGCTTAACCGCTACTACCGTAGCAAATTCTTCAATAATTCCAGAAAACATACTTTCTCTTTATTCAAACCTATCTTTTTAGAAAAGGGACCGCCAGGGTGATGTGATGAAAACTCCTTTATCACAGGTTATGGGTGCTCTCCGTCTTTGTAATCCATCGGCATTTTGAAAATGCTTGGGTAATGGCCCGCCATCGACAAGAGAAGACTGCCCGGTTTTCATTGTTATTTGATGAGTATCCCAATCTAACCGAGACGGTCCCTATATTTCTTTATTCTATTATTTCATAATCCGTAGAAGCGCTCGTCGAGTCTGTCTGCTTTTGGGCATCACGATATTGTGATGGAGTCATTTCTGTAGACTCTTGGAACAGACGGTTAAACTGCGCCGCATTAGCAAATCCCAGTTCAAACGAGATGTCTGCAATGCTTTCATCTGTATGCGCCAGCATCTGCTTTGCTTTATCTATTCTATATTCACTGATATATTCCTTTGGTGTCTTATTAGTGATACGTTTCAGTTGGCTCTCGAAATCAGCCAAGCTCATAGACATGAACACAATCAGCTGTTCTACGTCGACAGCAGGATTCTTATAGTTCCTTTCCATCCACAACTCAACACGCTTCATGAATTCAAAGTCCTCCTTGGCCCTTGCCGCCCTCTCACGAGCTTTATTATCTTTCAAAGACCGTCTCTCTCTCCTACGACGCATTTTCTGCAGCCAAAACAGTAACATCACACAGAGCACGATGCCAATTGCCATATAAATCCACATAGCACGGCGTGACATCAGGAACGAAGGAGGTACAATTACCTCTATCTCCTTTAGGTCGTATTTTTCGGGTGAGTCAATCAAGAAAGCCTTCACCTTAAACTTATAAGTACCAGAAGACAGGTTATTATACCATGCCGTCCTTGACGCAGGGGCGTTGTTCCAATCCTCGTCATAGCCTTCAAGCATATACTGATAATGCACGCGATGCTGTAACTGATAGTTCAGTGAGGCAAAGCGGAAGCCTATCTCATCATTATGATTTTGCAGGCGCACCGTCTTGGCATCAGGCACATAATAGTTATACACGGATGTTTGACGTGGTGTCTGCAGTTCATTGTTCAACCAGAAATCCGTAATACGGAGCTTCAACATCGAGCCCGTAGAGGTAACCAACTTCGACTGATCCACATCATAATAGCCGTTGGCAGTGCCAAAGAGCACATGTCCGTTGCCCATCATCGTTGCAGAAGCCTCCGAACAGATGGTTTCATCAACACCTTCCAAGCTGGAGTAACTGGCAAAGATGCGTTTGCCCACATCGAAAGAACAAATAGTATGATCCGTTGCAAACCACACATTACCACGTTTATCGAATGTCAAGCACTTGATTTCCTCTGATGGAAGACCGTCTTTCGCTCCAAAATGTTCAAAGAGCCAACGGCCATCTGCGTCTTGTCCAATGGTATGAGCCAATCCACCACCATTGGTACCGACCCACATCATACCATGCACATCACGTTCCAGACACACCACATCATTCGACATCAATATCTGATCAGGAAATTCCTTTGATTCCTCCAACTTACGCACTTCCACTTTTTTGTTCTTATACGACATGATAAGAATACCATCCGTCGTACCAGCCCATACATTTCCATCCTTGTCAAGCGCCAGCGTACGCACCTTCTGATAGGAATTGATGGGATAGTTGTTCATGCCCCTTTTTGGATAAAGGAACTCATTTTTGCCCTTAGGCAGCAAGTTTACGCCACCACCATAGGTAGCCACCCACAGATTTCCTTCTTTATCTTCCTGACAATAGTATGCACGGTTATCATTCAGCGAAGCAGGATTATCCTTCTGATGAGAGAACTTCACAATGTTATAACCATTGTTTGTTGGCGTCATCCTAAACACACCATTATCCTTCGACGCAATCCAATAGCGTCCACTGGCATCCTTAGAGATACCATAGACACGACCAATTGGTGAACCGTCATCGGCAGTTGTATATGTCTGATGCACACTGTCATTCTTAAAGATATGCAGCACGCCAGCCTTACTACCCACTAACAATTGTTTTCTCGACTTATCATAGAGCAGTCCTCGGATATCGTTATCCAACGGATTGGCACTGTCCTTAACTACATGTTTACGAGCAATCGTCTGTTTGATAATTTCCAGCTTCTCCAATCCTCGACGACTGGTTGACTCAAACACGACGCCCTCGTTGGTTATCAGCATGGCATTCACCGCATTCGACAGGTTCCAGGGGTTCGTGGGGTCATTATGGAAATATTCCACCTCATCGGTCTCGCGGTTATAGTAACCAAAGCCGCCACGGTTCATCGCCATCCACACCACACCGTTACTCTCAGTAATGATACCACCATAGCCGTCGTAATCGGGTGTCTTCACCTCTTGTGAATAAAACCGTTCCACATGTGTTACAGGGTCAATCTTACACACACCCATGCGTGAATCCGTGAACCAAATCAATCCATGACTGTCAACGAAGAGTTTAGCCACTTGATTGCCTCCCTCACGAATCACATGCGAATCCTGTCCATACGAGAAAGAAAGCACCTTGCCACTCTTTGTTCCCACGTAGATATTATAGCCGTTAGAATAGAGACAGGTCACGTGTTCATCCAAGAACAAGCCCTTGCGTTCGATAGTCAGGTTACTTGCATCCATGCGATGCACTCCTTTGTCCGTACCGAGCCACACATCATCCTGATAACCCTCTGCTATCGACGTGATAGCCATATCACCCACGGTAATCAATTGTGCACTGACATTCTTCGGGGTCATACGCATTTTATACAGACCCACGCCATCAATGCAGGCCAGTACGTCGCCACTACTAGTCACCGTGATAGGCTGCGACGAACGGTATTCCTCGCTGCCACTGATATTCTCGAAAGGATTGACAATACAGTCTGTCGTGCGTCGCAACACGAAAATCCTGGAGTCATACATACGCATCCAGATATTCTGCTGATTGTCTACCGCCAACTGCGACACACGGTTATGAAGATTACGTATATGACTGGCTGCGCCTGTCTTATAGTTAAAGAAATTATAGCCGTCAAATCGGGAAAGGCCGTTCCACGTAGCAAGCCAAATGTAGCCATAGTCATCTTGTACCATTTGCGCAATGGCATTACTCGACAGTCCGTTCTCTGTAGAGAAATGATGTCGAGTAGCCTGAATCTTCTGAGCCTGAGCATATCCTCCGCCCAACGTCAGCAAACAGGCAATCGTCATAACTATTTTTCCAACCTTTCTCATCGTACTATCCTTTTTAAAGATTTACGGCTACGAAATTACTATTTTTTTTTCTGAGTAGGAACGTTTTTTCTTTTTTTAACGATTCTTATGTCCTAAAAACCACCTATGGGTCCAGCAGACATACATCAGAAGAGCCGTAACATCTAGTAACAGAGCAGCCATCAACATCTCCATCATTCTGCCGCAGAATATGCAATAGCCTACGCCAACACCAACAGCCAGACCGCTCTCCCACCCCAGCATGAACGTGCTTTGAGAGGTACCTCGCTGACAATGGCGACTTAATTTGATGAAGAATAATAGGAATCGACCTCCCACCAATCCTAATCCCAATCCAAGGATAGGCGTTGTCAGAGGTGAATAGCGAGCTGTCAGCAATATAATCAGTGAGGCGCCCATCAATAGCAGACCGGAAACCACCTCACTCTTCAACTCAGCATCGCAGAACACGAAGCGCTGAGCAAGCAGAGCCAATAAGAAACCGACCATTACCATGCCATAAGCATCTATGGGTACAGGCAGTGACATCAGCAGTCCAACAGATGCCGTCACCAAGAATAAGTTGACAAACAACGGCCAACCTGACGTTAGGAAAAATCTGTCGAGACTCATCACATGCAGATGATCCTCTGGAATACGGAACGGGAAACGGATTAACGATACCAGCAAGATTGCCGCCAAACAACATACCAACGCAAGGAAGAATACGTTAAGAGTTGACTTAGGAGAGGCCGGTATCGACGAAGGTACAATGATACTTGACAGGTGCATCATCAGCAAGCCCAACAAAGGACCGAGTGACAGGGCAAATCGCCCAAACCATGTAGCCGAGTGGTTTGCCTCCGTACGCTGATGCGATTCGCAGGTGTCAATAATCAAAGTAGAAGAAAGCACCATCTGTGCCAAGCCAAAGGCCGATCCTTGCAATATACGCCAAGCCAGTATCAGTGGAAACACATGCAGCGCCGGGAGTTTAAAGAACGGCAGTGTCATCGTGACAGCCAATACCAGTACGCATATCAGGAACACCCTGTTTCGTCTGTATTGCTGTACCAGATAAGAACAGAAAGCGCCTGGCAGGAACAAGCCCAAGGCAAAAGACCCCATCACCAGTCCTACCTGTTGATTGTCCAGGCGGGCCGTTTCTTTCAGCCATATAGGCAATGTGGGTATCAGCATCGTGACGGCCATCGACAGCAAAAGATTTGCTAGCACCATCAGCCAGAACTCCTTATGCCACAGTCCGATATGTAATCTTGTGCCTTGTGTGTTCACGCTTATTATCTTTAATTAATACGATTCACTCTCGTTGGGAAAGTCACCGCTCTTCACGTCAGTAACATACTGTCCGATAGCATCCGTCATCACTGAATTCAGGTCGGCATAGCGACGCAGGAAACGGGGAGAGAAGCCCTGGTTCATACCCAACATATCCGCTACTACCAGAATCTGACCGTCGCACTTACCGCCAGCACCGATACCGATAGTAGGCACACTGATTTCCCTGGTCACCTGTTCGGCCAGTGCAGCGGGCACTTTCTCCAGTGTCACGGCAAAACAGCCGGCCTCACTCAGAGCCTTGGCATCCGACAGCAGTTTAGCGGCCTCCTTCTCCTCCTTGGCACGTACAGCGTATGTACCAAACTTATTGATACTCTGAGGTGTCAGTCCCAGGTGGGCCATCACAGGGATACCGGCATCCAGGATAGCCTTGACGGTGTCCAGTATCTCTACGCCGCCCTCCATCTTCAGGGCGTCACATCCACTCTCCTTCATGATGCGGATGGCATTCACCACGCCATCATGCACACCAGTCTGATAAGAGCCGAAGGGCATATCACACACCACCAGTGCACGTTTCACGGCACGAACCACCGAACGTGCGTGATAGATCATCTGATCTACGGTCATAGGCAACGTGGTAGAGTTACCAGCCATCACATTTGATGCTGAGTCACCCACCAGGATGCCGTCAATACCGGCACGGTCTACGATGCCTGCTGTGGTGTAATCGTAAGAGGTGAGCATTGAGATCTTCTCACCTTTCTGTTTCATTTCAATAAAGCGATGCGTCGTCACTTTACGATCGTCGCTTACTAAATATCCTGCCATAATGTGTTTAACTTTTGGTAATTTATATCCTGATAATCTGAAATCTGAATATTTGATAATGATTCGATATTCTCCTTGGTATTCGTGGTGGTCAGTCCTACGACGTACATGCCTGCGGCACGTCCGCTCTTCAGGCCGTTGATACTATCCTCCAGCACCACACACTCATCCGGACTCACGCCAAAGCGCTCTGCACCTTTCAGATAGCAGTCGGGCGAGGGTTTGCTTTCCGCAAAGTCCTCACTGGTCAGAATCGCGTCAAAAAGGGATTTAAACTCGGGACGGGCACGAAACACGCTCTCCATCTTCGGCATATTGCTGCTTGTCACCACGGCCGTCTTCACGCCATGCTGACGCAAGTCGCGCACAAAAGCCTCGAAGCCAGCGATATAGCTATAGTCCATCTGTGCCTCAAATTCATTCAGGCGCCGGGTCACTATATCGCGCTCTTTCTCTAGTTCGCCGCTCCACCACTTGTCATAGATCTGCTGCAGCGTAGAACCCTTTATCTCATGTTCCAGCCCTGGGCGTTCCGGATGATATAACCGGCACTGACTTCCCCAGAAAATGGTGTACTGTGGCTCTGTGTCAAACACCACACCATCCAGGTCAAAAAGCGCCGCTTTCAGTTGTCTCATTACTTATTCTATTTAAAAATCGGGTGCAAAGGTACAAAATAATTGAGAATTAAGAATTAAGAATTAAGAATTATTTGTATCTTTGCACCATGAATTTGATTGAAAAGTATTTTCCAAAGCTCACCAACGAGCAATATGCGCAGTTTGAATCCCTTAATGCGCTGTATCATGAATGGAATCAGAAGATTAACGTTATCTCGCGCAAGGATATCGATAATCTGTATGAGCACCATGTGCTTCACTCCATGGCTATCGGCCGCTTCATAGGCTTCAAGCCCGGCACGCAGATTCTCGACTTCGGCACCGGTGGCGGTTTCCCCGGTGTGCCCCTGGCCATCCTGTTTCCTGAGTGCGAGTTCAAGCTCATCGACGGCACGGGCAAGAAGATCCGTGTGGCGCAGGAGGTATGCGATGCTATCGGACTGAAGAACTGTCACCCCGAGCATCTGCGTGGTGAGGGCGAGAAAGGCAAGTACGACTTCGTGGTGAGTCGTGCCGTGATGCCCCTGCCCGACCTTGTGAAGATTGTCCGCAAGAATATCAGCAAGGAGCAGCGCAATGCCATCCCCAACGGCGTCATCTGTCTGAAGGGAGGCAACCTGCAGGGCGAGACGCAGCCTTTCAAGAAAATCGTCCAGTTTGCGGAACTCTCCAACTATTTCAGTGAGGAGTGGTTCAAAGAGAAATATTGTATCTACTTACCACTGTAACCATGCTTACGATCAAGGTTTTCGAGGTGAATCCCCTGCAGGAGAACTGCTACGTGGTGAGCGACGAGACTTCCGAGTGTGTCATCATCGATTGCGGTGCCCTTTATGACACCGAACAGCAGGCTATCCGGAACTATATCAAGGAGCAGCAACTGGTCCCCGTGCATCATCTCTGTACGCACGGGCATTTTGACCATGTGTTTGGAGCTGCCTTCATACACGATGTCTTCGGACTGAAGCCTGAGGCTCATGCCAATGATCAGGCGATGATAGAGGACCTTGACCAGCAATGCCGCATGATGGGGTTCAACCTTGGCACCTCCTTTGACAATATCCCTGTTGGCACCATTCTCTCCCATAATGATGTCATCACGTTTGGTAGTCATCAACTGAGGGTGCTCCACACCCCCGGTCATTCTTCCGGCAGCGTCATCTTCTATTGTGAAGCAGAACACGTTGCCTTTTCGGGTGACACACTTTTCCGCATGAGTGTAGGCCGTACCGACCTTCCAGGCGGCTCTTGGGAGCAGCTCATCAACAGTCTTTCCACCGTCATTGCCCATCTCCCGGCAGAGACCACCGTCTATCCCGGTCACGGTCCCAAGACGATTATCCGGGATGAGACAAGGATGAATCCTTATTTTCATTAACAAAGAGAATAAAAGTTCACAATACCTACTTTTGATTAATCTGCTTTTGCAGGCTGCAGCAGGTGCGCAACACTTAAAACACTCGATTTTAGGTATTGCGCACCTTGGTTTTTCGCCGTACCTTTGCACCCAGTTAGAAAACAAATAAAAGCAATGAGAACGACAACCGCTCAATCTAAGGTAGCCTGCAAGGCAAGGACGATTCCCACAGAGATCAAGGTACTGATGAACCATATCTACGAACTGCAGAAAGGTGTGCGCCAGATGGTGCTCTTCACCTGTAATAAGAAATATGGTCATCAAACCGTAGAACGGCTGGAAAGTCAGGGAATCCCCTATTTGCTACAACCTGCCGGTCAGCAGAACCTGAACATCTATTTCGGGCGACGCGAGTGTTTGGAGGCTATCCGACTCATCGTCACCCGTCCGCTGAACCAGTTAACGCCTGAAGAGGATTTTATCCTTGGCGCTATGTTGGGCTACGATATCTGCGCTCAGTGCGAACGCTATTGTAAACGCAAGAACGGCTGCAAGGGGGAATGCGACGGCAAATGCATCAATAAGAATTAGCCATATTAAATGATATAAAAATGAATGCAACTATTGTAATCTATGGTTCCTCAACAGGAACCTGCGAGGCCATCGCAGAGAAGATCGCCTCAAAACTGGGCTGTGAGGCCATGAATGTACAAGACCTGACTGCCGACATCGTGTCTGCCAACCAGAATCTTATCCTCGGCACCTCTACATGGGGCGCAGGAGAGTTGCAAGATGACTGGTACGACGGACTGAAGACACTGCAGGAGGCTGACCTCAGCGGCAAGACCATCGCCTTCTTCGGCTGTGGCGATTGCGCATCGTACAGCGACACCTTCGTAGGTGGTATGGGTGAACTCTACAATGGCATCAAGAACAGCGGTGCCAGGTTCATTGGCTCTGTTGAGACCGACGGCTACACTTTTGACGACTCCCAAGCCGTTGTTGAGGGAAGGTTCATCGGCTTGCCCCTTGACGACATCAACGAGGACGACAAGACCGATGTCCGCATAGAATCCTGGCTCAGCATCATTGCATCCGAATTATAATCACAAAAGGGTTAAACCCATAAATAGTATTTGTTTAGTGAAGTGAAGTGGCTGACCGTGATGATCAGCCACTTTCCATAATGACTATTTCTCTTCCGTCATGCAATGCCTAAAAGCTCAATCTCAAAGATCAGTGTAGAGCCGCCCGGGATGCCTGGCTGTGAGAACTTTCCGTAACCCATCTCCGCAGGGATGTACAGTTCCCATTTATCACCGACATGCATCTGTTGGATAGCAATAATCCAACCTTCTATAAGGTCACATAGGCGACACGCCAGAGGCACGCCGCCCCGACTGCTATCAAACTGTTTTCCATTGATAGTCCAGCCCGTATAATGAGCCGTTATGATACTGCGAACCGTCGGCTTGGCACTCTCCTGACTGCCCTCGCTCAGCACTTTGTAATAGATGCCCTTGGGCAAAGCCTTCACACCTTCCTCCTTGGCTTTCGCCTCCAGCCAATCCCTGTTGGCCTGTATATATTCACGTTTTGCCATTTCAATTATACCTCAACCACCAGTCTTACTGTTCCGTTTGCATGGCAACAACCTCAATTTCCACCAATGCGCCCTTTGGCAGCGTCTTAACAGCCACTGCAGAACGAGCGGGATATGGCTCTGCAAAGAATTCCGCATAGACTGCGTTCATATCAGCAAAGTCATTCATGTCTGTCATAAATACGGTTGTCTTTACCACATGAGCCATTGTAAGTCCGGCTTCCTCAAGGATTGCCTTCACATTGGTCAGTGACTGACGTGTCTGCTCCTTGATACTACCCTCTACGAAAGCACCTGTGGCAGGATCAATAGGAATCTGCCCGGAGGTATAAACGAGATTTCCCACTTTAATGGCCTGACTATATGGGCCGATGGCAGCCGGAGCAGCCTTTGTACTGATTACTTCCTTCATATTCGTTCTTGTTTGAATTAGTCATTAATAAACGATTTCGTCGTCATGTCATAATATAGGGCTTCCAATTCCGCTAGAGTCAGTTTCTCAACACTGTGTTCAATGATGCGGATTAGTTCGTCACGTCGATGTTCGTCTGTCTGATTGAATCTGTTCATGTATGCCATATCACTCTTCTTTTATTTCATCAATTTGTAATGTCCGATTCTTACGTCAATGCCATCATACTGGATTCTTTTAGTTTGTAATCAGGATGATGAATCCACTGATGCAGATGTAGGCATAGACGATGTAACGGAAAATGCGGTTGGGGATGTGCTTGAAGACATAGGCACCAAGCATCGTACCAATCAACACGCCGCTGAAGCCATAGAGATAGCTGGTGGCAACGGTTGTTGTGAGGAAGCCGTTATAGGCTCTCACACCCGTCATCATCAGGTTGCCTATCAGGAAATAGGTCTGAGCCATTGCCATATAGTGTTCCTTCGTCGGTTCGCTTTGTATGAAATACAGCACGGCAGGCGGTCCTTGCATTCCGAAGAAGCCACCCATCAGTCCGCTCAAAGTTCCTGCGCCGACCTGCACCTTCTTCGTGGTCGGCAGTTTTATGCGCGTGCTGAAAAGCATGAAATAGATACTGATAAGGATTAGCACGATGCCAAGAATACGCTGCAAGACATGATCTTCTATCCGTGTCAGCGCAAAAATTGCAATGGTAGAGATGATGACAAACGTCAGCAGAATAGGCCATAGTCGATGCCAGGTGACATAACTACGCAAACGCCATACGATAGTTGCAGATGTGGTGATAGCCAACAGTCCGGAGAGTGTCGTCGCCTCACCATAGCAGGGCATGAGGAACGGCAGCATCGTCATGATAAAGATACCAAAGCCGAAACCCGTGGTGCGCTGTATGAAACTCGCACCAATGCTCAGCAGGAAGATAGAGAGGACAATGCTACTCATTTACTAATAATTATGAAAACTTGGGACAAAGGTAGCAATTATTCTTCATTTATTTGTACCTTTACGCCAAGTTTTAATATGTTTTGTAAAACAATGATTAGAAAAGCTGAAAAAAAAGACATACCAAGCATCATTGGACTATTGCACCAAGTGGACATGGTGCATCATGTGATACGCCCTGACCTGTTCAAGCCGGACACGACGAAATATAACGAGCAAGAACTCCTGCACCTGCTTGACAATGACAGCAAGCCCATCTTCGTTTACGATGACGGGCTTGTACTGGGACATGCCTTCTGTATGGTAACAGAAGTCAAGGACGACAAATTGCTGCAGGACATCAAGACGCTGTATATTGATGACATCTGCGTGGATGAGAAGGCCCGTGGCAAACATGTCGGAAAGGCACTATATGAACACATCCGCGATTATGCCCTGTCAATAGGCTGCAACAACATCACCCTGAATGTATGGGAGGGCAATAATCCTGCATTAAGTTTCTATAGAAACATGGGCATGAAAGTCCAGAAAACTACGATGGAAATCATTTTGTAGTTCCGGACCCATCATCACCAACCGGTCTTCTTAAAAACGATCAGCAATCATTGCGGCCTGATGGATGCGGTTGCCCATACCGATACCGTCGCGCATATTACCGGCAAGAATCAGTCCCGGATAGTCCTGCTCTATACGGCGGATAGCGTCAAAACGGGCACCACTCTCCATGCCATACTGAGGAATGGCACGCTCATGGCGGAAGATACGGATCATATCGGGCTGTATGGCCTCTGGATATTTCAACATGGAATGGAATGCCTCGATAACAATCTGCCGTATCTCGTCATCACTCTTCTGAAGAAACTCCGGATAACGGGCACCACCTATGAAATAGGAATATAACGCACCGCCGTCGGGGGCACGCTGTACAAAGCACTCAGAAGGGAAGAGAATGCCAAGCAGCTGTTTCTGTTCCTTGCTGGGCACCAAACCGCCAAAGGCGGGACTATTGAGACCTCGGGCATCACGGATGCCGACGCTCACCTGGATAACGGGAGCGTAGTACAGATTACTGATATGCTCCATCATACTGCTTGGCACAAAGGACAGCATATCGGGCAGTGCATAGGCACCTACGGTGGTGATAACATGGTTGCAGCGCACCTCCTCTGCCCCATCATTGTAAGACACGCGCCAGACATGCGCTCCATCGGGACATACCCTGATATCCTGGGCATTGGTCACAATGTTGACGTTCTGTGCCAACGCCTCTACAATCTGCTGCAGACCTCCCCGGGCAGAGAACACCTTTCGCGTAGCCAGTCGGTCGCGATCGGTCTTCGGCTCCTTACGCTTGGCAACAGCACCACGTATAAAACTGCCATAGTTGGCCTCTAGGTTATAGAGCTTTGGCAGGGCATAACGGGTAGTGAGCTTCATGGGGTCACCAGCATAGACACCCGAGACAAAGGGATCTACGGCATACTCGAAGAACGAGCGTCCCAAACGACGTTGTGCCAAGGAGCCCACTGGCTCATTGGGGTCCGTACCCCGCTTGCGCCATGGTTCTCCGAGGATACGGAACTTATCCTTCAGGGTGAACAGCGGGGTGGTAATGGCAGCTATTGGACCATCGGGCAAAGCATGAAACTTATTACCCTTCCATATCAAACGGCGTTTTGACGACTCTCGGGCTATCTCCAACTGACAGGCGCCATCGAGCTGCTGAAACAGTTCGGCCACCTCAGGAAAAGAGACGACACCGGTATTGGGACCACTCTCGAAGGTAAAACCCTCCTCCGTATAGGTACGAATCTGTCCACCAATACGATTTTGCTTTTCAAGCACAAGGACATCACGTCCTTTCTTCTTCAAGTTAAAAGCTGTTGCAAGACCGGTGAGACCAGCACCGATAACAACGATATCATGTTCTTGAATCATCAGTTATTGATTTATATAGGGGTTGAGAATTGTTTATCTGTATGACGCATCAAGGGATCGAGGGCAGCAGCCACACAACGCACCAACGAACGGGCCTCGGAATACACAGTGATGTGGTTGTCGTCAAAGTCCAGAATACCGTCTGCGGCCATCTCTTTCAATTGATTTTCATCATAGAGACAGGCCTCACGCAAGGCTCCAACCGTGACGCCAGTGCGCTCAGCCACTTCATTCCAGTTAAGTTGATAGTTGCACATCAGCGTCTCCACCACCTCGCGTACCAGTTTCTGTTCACGGGTCAACCTGTAGCCCCGTTGGACATAGAAGTGTTCTTGGTTTACAGTCTCTATATAGGTCTTGATATCACGACCATTCTGAGCATAGGCATCATCAAGCTGACTGATAGCTGTAACACCGAAGGCGTAGACCTGGGCAGTGGTACGGCGGGTGCAGTAGCCTTGGAAATTGCGGTGCAGCATACCCGATTGCAGGGCAGTATAGAGTTCATCCTCAGGCAACACAAAGTGATCCAGCCCGATACGCATATAGCCGGCCTGTGTCAGCACCTCGGAGGCTGCTTCATACATGGCGCTTCTTTCTTCCATTGACGGCAGGCCGATACGGTCCAATATCTGTTGGCGGGGGAAGATTTTGGGCAGATGGGCATAGGCGAATGTCACCAGACGGTCAGGGCGCAGGTCAGCAGCCTGTTCTATGGTGCGTCGGAAGGAGTCGGCAGTCTGGAGCGGCAAACCATAGATAAAATCAAAGTTGACTGTAGCCCCTGATGCTCTCAGTATCTGCAGCACATCGCCCATTGGGAGTAAGGAGGGACGGCGGTTCACGGCTTTCAGGACATCGGTATTCAGATCCTGCATACCAATGCTGTAACGGGTGAAACCGCAATCAGTAAGCTGCAGCCAGTCCTGTTCTGACAGGTAGCCTGGATGGCACTCGATGGCTATCTCTGGATGGTCTATCGCCGGGGCGATGCTCAGAAGGTGCTCGTTCAGTTCTCTGATCATTGATACGGGAAGCGAGGTAGGACTACCACCGCCATAGTGTATCTGTGAGATCTGTCGGCTACGGTCAATATGACTGGCTATCAGGTCTATCTCCTTATGAAGCGCATCGACATAAGCCCTCACCATACTAGGCGATGCGGCGGGATAGGAATTACAACCGCAATAGTGGCATAGGTGACGACAGAAAGGGATATGCAGATAGAAGGATATCTGGTTCTGACGGGCAGTGTCTGATGTCTTCACGGCATGCAGATAGTCGTTCTCACTGAACTCAGTGAAATAGTTGGCCGGCGGATAACTGGTGTATCGTGGCACAGGACGGTTGTATTTTTGTATCAATTCAGACTGCATGCATTCTTCCTAAAAAAGATGAGTATATAGCACAGCGACAAGGCTGCAAGGACACATTCCGTAAGAAACAGGCCATGATAGCCAAAGTGCTGGGCCACAGAACCGCTCAGGGTGGCAATGATAATGCCACTGAGGTGAGTCAGTACGGTCTGGATAGTGAAATCGGTGCCTTCACGACCTTGGCGCACGCATTCCATCGCTGAAGTATACACCACAATAGTGGCCATGCCGTAGCTGCTCCACATCAGTACAATACCCAGATAGAGCAAAAGGGCGGAAGGCTGCGAAAGATATGACAGGCCAAGGAAATAGAACGTGGTGAACAGAATGAAACAGGCAAAAGCGATACGGGCAGTATGGATGCCGATGCGACGCACCAGGAAACCAGCACCAAAAGAGGCACAGAAAGCGGCCGAGGTGCCAACGATACCACTCATCACGCCAATTTCCTGCATGTTATAGCCAAGATCTACCAACCAGGGGCGCATCATGGAGAGAATGCCTATCATGCTGGCATAATAGAGCATCAGAAAACCTATCTGACGCCAGATGCCACGCTGGGTGAAGAACGAGGCAAAATCGGTGAGGCGGGCACGCTCTTGTGTGCTCTTTGCCGCTATCACTGGTTCACGACGCATAATCAACGGTATGAGCATCAGCTGCACGAAGAGTCCTAAGCAGAGGGTGACCGTCTGCCAGCCAAAGGTATGTAGCACTATCAGCAACAGACCGCTGCCAACGAGGGCGCCTCCGAAACTGCCCATAGACTGCATACTGTTCACCATACTCTTATCCCTACCCCCATGCATCAGGATGGCCAATGCATCGGTAGCGATATCTTGTGTGGCTGACGCCACCAGCGACAGACATACCAGGGCAATGATGAGATACAGGTTGTCACTCACATCAAACAGGCCTGCCAGAATGATAAACAGGGCATAGACACACTCGCTGCCAATGATGCAACGACGGAAATCACGCCCTGTCAGACAGTGACGGTCTACAACTGGCGACCAGAGGAATTTGAGTACCCAGGGCAACTTCACCAACTGAAGCAGTCCGATAGTTGCTAAAGAATAATGAGCTTCTCGCATCATCACCTGAAGGGCGGTAGCAAAGAAGCTGGAGGGAATACTCTGAGCAATGTAAAGGCAGAAGAACATCGGTAGCCCGATGCCTCCTCTGCCTATTAAAGATATTTTATTGAGTTTTCCTTGCTTTTCTTGTTGCATCTTTTTCATTAGAGATCAAAAATCAGTGATGTTCCGAAAGAGACGGGGCGTCCCTGCTGACCATAACCTACATTGGTCTTGAAATAGTAGGTCAGATAATCGGTATTGGTCAGGTTCTTTCCCCATACCTCCCACGTCAGCAGACCGAAGGTGGCACTCACCTTGGCATCGAGCAGGGCATAGAATGACTGGCTGACGGCGTTGTCCTCGTTCCAATAGATCTTACCCATACCATTGACACCGGCACTCAGCACAATACGGTCAACGGTCTTACAACTGGGCAGAATGGTGTAAGCGCCTCTGAACGAGAGGGTCTGACGGGGAACAAGGGGCAGCATCTTGCCGGTATAGTCCACTGTGGCACTCTTCTTATAATTCAGGAAGCGGGCATAGGTATAACCGTAGCTCATACGCAGTGTGAGGGGCTGCACAGGACGAACGGTAAGACCAAGTTCTACGCCCTTGCTGTCGGAATGACCGGCATTGCGGGTGATATTACCTACGCCTGGCACGGTCTGCGTAATCTGCTGATGACGCCAGTCCACATAGAACAGGGTCAGGTCGGCCTGCAAGGCGTGGTCAAACAGTGAGGTCTTTGCTCCAATCTCGTAGTTCCAGTTATACTCGGGCTCAAACGTACGCTCATCGTCCTGGGTAAAGGTAGAGTTAAAACCGCCTGTCTTGTAACCTCTTGTCACCGATGCATAGAGCATATTGTCGTTACTGAAGAGATACTCAAGGGCAAACTTCGGTGTGAACTGGGTGAAATTCAGTGTGCTGTTATAGGTATCGGTCGGTGCGCCCAGCGTTCTGTCCCATGCTGTTGCGGTCTTATATGACTCATAATCTTCCTTAGCATGCTCATAGTCGAAACGCAGACCCAACTTTGCATTCAGACCGCCAACAATACGCAGTGATGACTGGTGATAGACGGAAAGACCGGTTGTTGGACTGTCATAGAATTTTGGGGTGCAATAGTTCTGCGAAATATAGGTGGTATAGAGGGCCTTCTTATAACTGTCGTTGAAGAAGAAAGCACCAAACATCCACTGATAACGACTGGCTGTTGTTGACTTAATCGTGAGCTCCTCACTGAAAATATTCTGACGCACACGCTGATTTACCCAATAAAGGTCGGCACGGGTGAAATCCTGGTCAATACCCTGATTATCATCAATATACTGATAGGCTGTCTGACTGTTGAAACTAAAGCCGTTGCCGTCGTAACGGGCATTCAGACCAGCAGTGGTCAACTGGCGCAGGTAAGAGCTGTAGCGGTTGTAGTTAATCTCGCCTACAGTACCATCTGCCTCGTTATACAGGCCATAGGGGTATCCTCCCTGGTCACTGTTACGATAGCTCAAATCGGCTGAGATGGTCCAACGCTCGGTGGGCTTCCAGAACACGCGACCGCGCATAAAGCCTTCGTTAAACTTATCTATCTTACTGTCATCGAATGCGTTACGGAAATATCCGTCGTTGTGATGATAACTACCATTCACGGCAAAAGCCAGCTTATCGCTCAACTTGTTGTAATGACTGGCATTAACTGATACGTCATTATAACGTCCATACCCTACTTTCACGCGTGTACCCTGATAGTCGAATGGTGAACGGGTATAGGCATTGATAATACCACCGATGCAATTACGACCATAGAGTGTACCCTGCGGACCGCGAAGTACTTCCAATGAACTCACGTCAAAGAGGTCGTCATCGAAGGCAGAACGCTCCATGTGGGGCACGCCGTCAATATAGAATCCTACTGTTGGACCATTTGTCTTTGCTCCCACGCCACGTACGAAAACAGGTGAGTTTTGACGGGTACCATACTCGGGAATGAAAAAATTGGGCACAGTATAACCCAGATCCTTGATGCTGGTCATCTCTGCCTGACGGATATTGGCAGCAGAAAGAGAAGTGATAGACAAAGCTTCCCTATTAGGCGCATCCTGTTTGAAACCAACTACAGTAATTTCCTCTACATTGTACTGTCGTGAAATTGTGGTGTCTGCTGTTTCCTCTACTCCTTCCGCAAATACGATGGCAGGACACAACAAGGTCATAAGAAATAAATGATTCTTCATTGTTATATGTAAATGTTTTTGTGTTGTTAAGCGGTGGCAAAGGTACAAACTTCTACAGAACTGAGCAATCCTCATTTATATGGATTTTTGAAAACCATAGGTTAAGGCATCCTAAATCATAGACTTTGAGGTCCTAAACCATAGACTTAGGCATCGTAAACCTATGGTTTCCGACCTCAAAGTCCCTATTTTCCGATCTCAAAATCAGTGAGTTTGAAACTACCAAAATCAGGCTTCACCGGAACACTCTGGAAATGAGCAGTTTACAGTAAAGGTGAAACCTAAAAAATTAGCGCATACAAAACACGAAAAAGACCCTGACTCATTTCTGAATCAGGGTCTTCACTTGTAAAAATGGCAGCCTCCTACTCTCCCGCATTGCATTGCAGTACCATCGGCGCAAGCGGGCTTAACTTCTCTGTTCGGAATGGGAAGAGGTGGGACCCCGCCGCAATAGCCACCTGAATAGCTTTCGAATTAGTAATGAGTAATGAGTAATTTTGATTACTTCTGCCCATACTAACCGTATAAGGTTGACATATCACACGAAGACTGAAGACAAAACTTCATTCATCAATACTGTCACAGTTGAAAGCA
>Ga0310696_10000361_pt1 | contig 74843 bp, 45 predicted proteins | sample AusTroGonzalo_MG_4_FD_203885 | JGI IMG/M metagenome (GOLD analysis project Ga0310696, IMG submission 203885) | Bovine rumen microbial communities from tropical cattle in Woodstock, Queensland, Australia - Gonzalo_02 (v2) (version 2) | ecosystem: Host-associated > Mammals > Digestive system >...
GACGCCTCACCCCCAGCATCACCAGCACCGGTGCCGTCAGTCTCAAGGACTTCACTGCAGACAACATCCAGAAGGTGAACGTCAAGTTCACCAACGGAAGCGCACTGCTGAAGCTCCGCGAGGACGCCGAGTTCGAGCAGACCACCAGCCGCGCCGCACAGGCCGCCGCCCTCAAGGCCACCAAGGAAGGTCTGACCACCGCCGACTGGACGCCCCAGGAGGACGGAGAAGGCGGAGAAGAGGAAGAGCCGGAACCCTAAGCCCATCTGAACCGAGTGAGGGCAAGCGACCTCACTCGGATTCAGATTAACACGGTAACACGGTAACTCATTAACACGGTAACAATTAAAGATTAACGACTATGACAGACAGTACGAAGAGGACGCTGAAGCGCGTCGTAGATATCGTGATTGCAGTGCTGACGGCACTCATCACCACCATCAGTGCTCATGCCGCAGGTATCGTGCGGTAAGGAAATTGAAATGAAAAATTGAATGAAGCTCCGCCTAGTTATGAAACGTGGCGGGGCTTTATGTGTATATACGCAAAGGCCGGGACATACATACGTCTCGGCCTTTATGTATATATGTATCGGGCTTGACGAATGGACGTAAAGTCCGTTATGACTGGATGTGTTCCGTAGGCTAAATGGGTGCGGTATGGCTGATGAGCCATTCGCGGTCTGCGGCGTCGTCGAGCAGGGGGAGCAGCGCCTCGCGCACGCGAGCGTGGTATGTATTAAGGTAGGCCATCTCGTCGGGTGCCATCAGTTCGCGGACGATGGGGGTGGTGTCGATGGGACAGAGGGTGAGGGGTTCGAGGCGGAGCCAGGTGCCGCCCTGTCCGCCGAGGGACGCGGGGTCTTCGACGATGAGCATGGTGTTTTCGGTGCGACTGCCGTGGCTGCCGGCGATGTAGATACCGGGTTCGATGGTGATGGTCATTCCGGCGTGGAGGGGTGCGGGCATCCAGTTCATGCGGAACTGATGGGGTCCTTCGTGGACGCTGAGGTAGCTGCCGACACCGTGGCCTGTGCCGTGGCCGTAGTTCTTGTGGTCCTGCCACATGGCATAGCGGGCGAGGACGTCGAGCTGTGTGCCGCTGGTGCCGTCGGGGAAGACGGCGGTGGCGAGGCGGATGTGGCCCTTGAGGACGAGGGTGTAGTCATGCCGTTCCTCGTCGGTGAGGGGTCCGAGGGCGATGGTGCGGGTGATGTCGGTGGTGCCGCAGTTGTACTGTGCGCCGCTGTCGAGGAGCAGCAGTCCGCGGGGTTCCAGGGGGACGTCGGTCTCGGGCGTGGCTTCGTAGTGGACGATGGCTCCGTGGGGACCGTAGCCGGCAATGGTGTCGAAAGAGATGTCGCGGAATCCGGGTTGTTGGGCGCGCAGGGCGGTGAGCTTGCGGTCGACGGAGATTTCGGTTACAGGCTCCTCTCCCGGGTTAGAAAGGGGCTGCTCCTCCAGCCATCTGAGGAACTTCACCATCGCCACGCCGTCGCGCCGCATGGCCCGATGGAATCCGACGATCTCGGTTTCGTTCTTCTGGGTCTTCATCCGGGCTACGGGGCACTCGGCCTCGATGATGGAAGGGGTCATGGAGGCGGCTGCCTCCAGGTTGATATTCAGGGCGTTGGCGAAGTTATCCGGGAAGAGCGAGGGGGTGTCGAGGGGTTCGATCATGCTGACCAGGTCGTAGATGGCGTTGTTGGTGGTGTCGGGGTCGACGAGGAAGCGCATCCCACGCAGCTCGCGGCTCTGCTGGAGGGCGGTGACGATGGCATCGTAGGGTGCCGTGCGCACTCCGAAGCCTGCGAGGTAGGCCGCCACTTCGGGAGTCATCTTCTTCGGGTCGGTGAAGAGGACGGCATCGTCGGGCAGCAGCATGAGATAGGCCACGAAGACGGGGGTGCAATGGACGTCGGTGCCCCGGAGGTTGAGGGTCCATGCGATCTCATCGAGCTGGGTGATGATGATGGCGTTGGCTCCCTGCGCCTGCACGGTCTCCCGGATGCGGGTCATCTTGCTCTGTGCGGTCTCGCCGGCGAATTCGAGGGGATGGATCTCTATCGGGGAGTTGGGCAGCGGGGGACGGTCGTCCCACAGTTCCGCCGTAGGCTCCAAGTCGGTGAGGAGAAGCATATTGGCGGCAGCGGTGGCATACTGGAGGCTGGCGGCATAGCTCTGGGTGACGCACCAGCCGTCCATGCCGACGTTCCTATTCTCGCTGCCGCGCGCGGCGTCTTCTGCGGGCTCGGCGGCTATCCATTTCACCAGTTCCTCTGCCGTTGCCACATTGCGGCTGCAGCGCACGACCTCGAAGGGCGTTCCTGCCAGCTGTTCGTCGGCTGCCAGCCAGTAGCGGCTGTCGGTCCAGAGGGCGGCACGGGTGAGGGTGACCACGGCCGTGCCTGCCGAGCCGTTGAAGCCCGAAATCCATTCGCGCGCCTTCCAGTAGTCGGGCACATATTCCCCGGCGTGTGGGTCGGTACTCGGAAAGATATATGCAGCCAAACCGTGTTGGCGCATCCATTGGCGCAGAGAATCCACGCGACGGGTGATAATTTCTGGTTTATTCATATAAAAATAGGTTAAATTGTTCATTCTGCTTTGCAAAAATACGCCATTCGCGTCGCTTTTCAAAAAATATTTGCCCTTTTGTTCTTTTAATCCATAAAAAAAGCTTACTTTTGCCCTGCAATATCTAAAAAAAGACCATATATTCACCCCTAAAATTGTACAAAAACCCATAAACTTTATAACTCATCAACTTAAAAAACTTACAAGAAAATGAATTTCCTGACAAATGACAAGCTTGTGATTGTGGGCGCCGGTGGCGCTATTGGTTCGACGATGGTTCAGACCGCTCTGACGATGAATCTGACCCCGAACGTTTGTCTGTATGACGTGTATGCTCCCGCTATGGAAGGCGTGATGGAAGAGATGTTCCACTGCGGCTACGACGGCGTGAACCTCACCGCCACGACCGATGTGGCCGAGGCCTTCAAGGATGCCAAGTACATCATCAGCTCCGGCGGTGCTCCCCGTAAGGCTGGTATGACGCGCGAGGACCTGCTCGCCGGCAACTGCAAGATTGCTGAGGAACTCGGCAAGAACATCAAGCAGTACTGCCCCGATGTGAAGCATGTGGTCATCATCTTCAACCCCGCTGACCTCACCGGTCTGGTGACCCTGCTCTACAGCGGCCTGAAGCCCGGACAGGTGACCACCCTGGCAGCTCTCGACAGCACCCGTCTGCAGAGTGCCCTGGCAAAGAAGTTCGGTGTGAAGCAGTACGAAGTCACCGGTTGTGCCACCTACGGCGGCCACGGCGAACAGATGGCAGTCTTCGGCAGCGCCGTGAAGGTTGCCGGCAAGCCCCTGAACGAACTCATCGGCACCCCCGCCTGCACACAGGAGGAGTGGGAGCAGCTGAAGGTCGACGTCACCAAGGGCGGTGCCAAGATCATCGAACTCCGCGGACGCAGCTCTTGGCAGAGCCCTGCCTACTGCTCGGTAGAGATGATTCGCGCCATCATGGGAGGCGAAGCATTCCGCTGGCCCGCTGGCACCTATGTCTCCAACGAGAAGTACAACCACATCATGATGGCCATGGACACGAAGCTGGACACCAACGGCTGCACCTATCAGATGCCGAAGGGAACACCCGAGGAAATGGCAAAGCTGGATCAGAGCTACGAGCACCTGTGCAAGATGCGCGACGAGCTGGTGACCCTGAACATCGTGCCGCCCATCAGTGAGTGGAGCAAGATCAACCCGAATCTCTAAGGGGATTCTCTTTTATCACAACGCATTTCACGAATTAGACGGATTCTGCCGACGCCGAAGCTTCAGACGCCCAAAGGATTCGTGTAGTTCGTGAAATGTTTAGCAAACACAGACAGTTATGGAAAACAAAGAATTCACCTACAGCGGAAGTACCTTCAGCGGTTTCGGGATGTTGTTCCTGAATCTGGCACTCACGATTGCGAGCTTCGTACTCCTCTACTTCGTCGTTATGCAGCAATCCGGGCTGATGGCCGCAGGGTTTGCAGTGCTGTTTCTCGTCTCCCTGTTCATTTGGGCAGGTTTTATGATGCTGGAACCCGGCGAGGCACGCGTGGTCATGTTCTTCGGAAAGTACGTGGGCACGTTCACCCGCACCGGATACTACTGGATTAACCCCTTCACCACGACCAAGAAGCTGTCGCTGCGCGCCCGTAACCTCGACGCAGAACCCATCAAGGTCAACGACAAGGAGGGTAACCCCGTGATGATCGGACTGGTGCTGGTGTGGCGCCTGAAGGACACCTACAAGGCACTCTTCGAAATCGATTCCCAGACCATGGCTTCGAACGCCCAGAACCTCGGTGCCAACGTCACCACGATGATGGCTGCCTTCGAGCGTTTCGTGCGTGTACAGAGCGACGCCGCCCTCCGTCAGGTGGCCGGACAGTACGCTTATGACGACACCGAAACGCGCTCCTCGGACATCACGCTGCGCAGCGGTGGCGAAGAAATCAACGACCAGTTAGAGCAGAAGCTCACCGAACGGCTGGCAATGGCTGGCATCGAGGTCGTGGAAGCACGAATCAACTACCTCGCCTACGCCCCCGAAATCGCCGCTGTCATGCTGCGCCGTCAGCAGGCAACAGCCATCATCGCTGCCCGCGAGAAGATTGTGGAAGGTGCCGTATCGATGGTCAAGATGGCTCTCGACCAACTCGCATCACAGGACATCGTGCGCCTCGACGACGACCGCAAGGCTCAGATGGTATCGAACCTGCTCGTGGTGCTCTGCGGCGAAGACAACGCCCAGCCCATCGTGAATACGGGCTCGTGAAGATTGAGAATTGATCTTTTGGAGGTTATGCCGTAAAACGAAGCCCCGTAGGGGCATGAGAAGCCCCCTATCCATTAACCGCCATATTCTCCCCAGCCGTTGAAACGGCTGGCTATCATTGTCTGATGCCTTGGCATCACTCATTTGAAATGGAGATCTGAAATGGAGATCTGAAATGGAGATTTGAAATGGAGATTTGAGATTAATAATTGAAATAATAACCAGATTATGAAAAGATTGTTTTTGAGTGCTGTCCTGGTGGCAGCCACGTTGGGACTTTGTGCCCAGAAGCCTATGAAAGCGCCGAAGGGCGGCAAGGCCATTAGTGATGAATTGATAGGTATCTTCTTTGAAGATATCAGCTCGGCAGCCGACGGAGGCCTGTATGCAGAGCTGCTGCAGAACGGCTCCTTCGAGTACAATATGGTAGAGAGGGACGGCTGGGGTCCTGGCACTGCATGGAGAACCGTCCGCCCAGGCCACTCGTTGGGCAACACTACGGTATGCATGGACGCTCCCATTCATCCTAACAACCCGACTTATCTTCGCTTGCACACCGAACGCGTGGGTCATTATTATGACTTCGACGGTTGGACGGGCTATGGACTGCAGAACGACGGCTTCGACGGCATCAGCGTGAAGGCCGGTGCGAAGTACAACTTCTCAGCCTTCCTGCGCAACGTAGGCAGTGAGGCCAAGGAAGTGCGTGTGGTGCTGGCGCAGCCGCAGGGCTGGGGCAAGAGCCCAAAACTGCTGGCCGAGGCATCGCTGGCTGTGGGGACAGCAGCGTGGAACAAGTATGAAGCAGTGCTGACGCCCACGGAGGACTGCACAAACGCTGTCCTGCAGGTGCTGGTGCTGACGACCGGCGACCTGGATGTGGATCAGTTCTCGCTGATGCCCGAGGACACCTACAAGGGTCACGGCTTGCGCAAGGATCTGGCTCAGGCGTTGGCCGACCTGCAGCCAAAGTTTATGCGCTTCCCCGGCGGCTGCGTGGTACACGGCGGCGGCGATGGTTTCTGGAACACTTACCGCTGGAAGACCACCGTGGGTCCGAAGGAGCAGCGTCGTCCGCTGAAGAACACCTGGGGATACCACCAGTCCATGGGTCTCGGCTACTATGAGTACTTCCAGTTCTGCGAGGATCTGGGTATGCAGCCCGTGCCTATTCTTCCTTGCGGCGTCAGCTGTCAGGGTGCCAACGGCGGTTGGAGTATGAGGGGCCAGGCACAAGATGTGGTGCCCATGAGCGAAATGGAGGAATGGGTGCAGGACGCCCTGGATCTCATCGAATGGGCCAACGGCGACGTCACCACTCAGTGGGGTCGCGTGCGTGCTGCTCAGGGTCACCCCGCACCATTTAACTTAAAGTACTTAGGCATTGGAAATGAGGAGAAAATATCTCCCGAGTTCGAGGAACGCTTTAAGTATCTCTACGAGCGCGTGACGAAGGCTCATCCGGAAATCGTCATCGTCGGCACAGCAGGTCCCGGCTCCCACGAGGGCAATCCTGACTTCGAAAACGGATGGCGCATTGCCACCGAAATTGGAATGCCAATCATGGACGAACACTACTACGAGCCGAACACCTATTTCCTCAACAAGCGTCAGTACGACAGCTACCCGCGCGACCGCAAGACGAAGGTCTATCTGGGCGAATATGCCTCCAAGGACAAGAAACTCATCGATGCGCTGGCAGAGGGTCTGTATCTGCTGCATGTGGAGCGCAACGGCGACGTGGTATGCATGACCAGCTATGCTCCTCTCTTCGCCCGCAAGAATGCCACGAACTGGAACCCCGACCTGATTTACTTCGACAACGAGCGTCCGTTCCTGACCTGCAGCTACTATATCCAGCAGTTCTTCGGACAGTCAGCCGGACAGTATTACTACGGCGACTGCGTGCGCTTTGAAGGCGATGCCGCTGGTGTGCAGCAGCCGCAGGAAGGCGTACATTACGGACAGAGTGTGGTGCTGAATGTGAAGACCCGCCGCCTGTTTGTGAAGCTCTGCAACGCCAGTGCCGAAGCAAAGAAGGCCAACATTGACCTCAGCCGATTTGGCGTGAAGGGTGTGGCCACAAAGACCGTGCTGACAGGTGCTGCCGAGGACGAGAACAACTTCGAGGCACAGCCCATCAGCCCGAAGCGCGAGGAGATAAAGGCACAGAAGAAGTTCGCTGTTGACCTCGCTCCCTACAGCTTCGTGATGCTGGAATATCAATTGTGATTGGAATTTGAAAATTGAAAATTGAAAATTCTTCAAGCGTGCGCCCGACCTCTGGTAGCATGATACATCAAGATTGTTTTAATTTTCAATATTTCAATTTTCAATTCTCAATTTCCTAGCAACCCGCTTTGAGAAAAGGGCTGCTCCACGACCATTCAAATGGGATTCGTCGTGGAACAGCCTTTCTTCTGTGTAATAATCAGGCACATGGAGCTCGTTGATGAGCTGCAGGTTGTGCTCGCGACAGAAAGCGCTGACCCACGCTTCCTGATCCACATTATGTTCCCTGCGGGGCGAGAGGACGAAGACCAGGCGGACAGAATGGTCGCGACAGAGCTGCACCACATGGCGCAGATGACGCTCCTTGGCGGGATCCGGCAGGAAATGATGCACGACCACCGTATCTTTCATCGACAGCTCGCCCGCCATCTCAGCGAAGCCGTGGGAACGATTGGGGGCATTGAGGGCGTGGCGCAGCAACAGGTCGAGGGTGCCGTTGTAACGATAGAGGGCACTCTGCAGCTTCAGACGCTGCTGCCAGTCGGTTTCGCTGTCGTAGTAGTCGGTGACGGGCTGATTGACGCCATAAAAAGGACGCACTCGCGGCAAACGTCCCTCGCCCGAGTCGAGTTGTCCATAAACGTCGATGACCACACAGCGGGGCGTACAGCGTTCGAGGTAGGATTGCAGCACGAGGTCGGAGTACTCGGCCTTCATACCCCCCACCCCAGTGTTCTCTACGGTCATCTGCAGGCTGTCGGCAAGAATCTGTGAGTTATAATGATACTTGGCGCAGGAGGCTCCAAGGATGAGGACGTCGCTTCGCTTGTGCAACAGCGCCTGCTGGATGGAGCCAATCTGTGAGAGTTTATCGTCGAGCCCCTGGATGACGTTTCGCGAAACGAATCCCACCCCTTGGTCTATCAGGAGTACCAGGGTGAGAACGGCGAGCGCCTTGAGGGGAAGGGAGAAACGGGGAGGCATTGAAAATTGAAAATTGAGAATTGAAATATTGAAATATTGAAGAGTGAAATCGTGAAATAAATAAATCGTAAGGATTCAGAATTGGAAGTAGATGAAGGAATTGCCTTCGAGCTGTCCGGCGTAGATGATGAAGGATATCAGGAGGGCAATGGAGACGAGGCGGACAATGATGTTGGGCGAATGCATGAAATGGATATCGCGACGGTACTCTGCCACCCATTCGCGCAGGAACATCAGGCAGGTGGCGGGAAGGGCGTAGATCACAAGGCTGGAGAACTCCTCGGAATAGAGAGGCCCGAAGCCCTGTCCCAAGCGGGCGATGGTGCCGAGGAAATCGCCCATGGACGCTGCTTGGAAGAGCACTGAGCCGAAGGTGAAACAGAGGAACGTAAGCAGGCGCCGGCTCCAGGCGTAAAGCTCGTTATCTTTCAGATGGTGGGCTTTCTCGAAGCGCTTGCGACGCTTGTCGAGCCCAGTGACAATGCATAGCAGCAAACCATGATAGACCCCGAACCAGAAATAGGTCCAGTTGGCTCCGTGCCAAACACCGATAGCGATGAGGTTCAGCAGCGTGGCGGCATACAGCCCCCAGAGTCCCCAGTCGCGGAATGCCACATTCAGCGGCATAAACACATAATCCGTAATCCACGTCGTGAGTGACATGTGCCAACGGCGCCAGTACTCTGCCACGTTCTTGGCGAAGAACGGACGCTGGAAGTTCTCCACCACACGCAGTCCCATGATACGAGCCACACCGATCGCCATCTCCGAGAAGCCACAGAAATCCGTGTAGAGCTGGATGAGGTACAGGGGCGCTGCCACCAGGATTGTCGTTGCGTTGTGGTGGGCATAGTTGCCGAAGACCACTGTCGTCCAGGGAGCTATGACATCAGCGATGCAGGTCTTCAGGAACAATCCCCACAGCACACGCTTCAGGCCCTCGCTGACATCACTCTCGTTATAACGACGACGCCGTTGCAGCTGCGGAAGGAAGGTGGCTGCACGGTCGATGGGACCCGAGAGTATGGTGGGGAAGAAGGCGATGAAGAGGGAGAACTGTACGGCATCGCGCGTGGGAACAGCCGTCTGGCGGTGAACCTCGATGACATAGCCCATCAACTTGAATGTGAAGAAACTGATACCTATCGGCATCACGATATTCAGAGTGCGTTCGCCACAAGGAACGCCCAGCGAGGCGAACAATGCCGTAAACTCCTGCACAAAGAAACCGAAGTACTTGAAATAAAAGAGGATGCCAAGCCCGAGCAGGACTCCGAGGGTGGTCAGTTGCGAGGCACGTCGCGGGTTGCTCTCGTTGTTGCGGGCAATGGCCAAGCCCAATCCGTAGAACACCGCCGTCACTCCCACCAGCAGCGGCAGAATCTTCCAGTCGGCCCAGCCATAGAAGACATAGGAAGCCAGCAGCAGCCACAGGTTCTGCCCCCGCTGCCCACGAAAGCAGAGGAAGTAGGGCACCACGACTGCGGCGAAGAACAGCCAGAAGTTGATAGAGTTAACGACCATGGTTCTAAATCAGTAAACGGCTACAGTTTCTGAGCGATGGAGTCCACGAGTTCTCCGACGTTCTTCCACTTCATGATTTCCAGGGCGGTGAACTTCACCCCGAAGGCTTTTTCAATAGCGACAACGAGTTGCACATGACTCAGCGAGTCCCACTCCTCGATATCATCTGCCGTGGTGGCGTCTGTGAGCTCCACCTCGTCCAAGTCGAGCACGTCAACGAAGATCTCGTTGAGTTTCTCAAAAATCTCTATTCTTTCCATATATTATTGATATTTAGCTTCGCTGCTCCAAAAGTTCAATTCTCAATTTTCAATATTTCATTTTTCTTTTCCTGATAACCGTCCACTTCTAAGCAGTATTGCGCAGTTGCGGAGTCAGGCAGGGGGATGAATCCGAGGTCGGGATAATGCTGTTCCACCATCTTATTCTTGGGTGTTGGCAGGTATTCGCCGACGATACGCCGATAGCCAGCCTCGCGAGCACGTTCCACAAGGGTGTTCAGCACAAAATGTTCCACTCCCCGGCGCAACACGCGGCAACTCATCAGCCAGGTGTCAATGAATAGGGTTTCAGAATTCAGGGGCTTCATGATGACGACAGCAATCAGGCCGTTGTCACCAAAGCGGTCTTCGAGGGTGAAACTAAGGTCAATGACGTCGGGATCTGCGGCCAGTGCGGCGATATCAGCCTCGGTGTAGCGAACGGTGCGCAGGTTGAACTGGTTGCTGCGCTGCGTCAGCTGTGCCACACGCGGCGTATTAAACTTCGTGAATCCGCTGACCGTGGAACGCATCTCCAGCGAGCGCAGGAAAGCCTCTTCGTTGTCGAAGGTCTTGGCCAGCTGCACGCGCTGCGCCTCCACCTGATACTGCTGGGTGCGGTCCTTGTCGGCATCGCTGTAGGAAGCCGTTTCGAAGAGGTTCAGCGAGTAGAGGTATTCGAGGTAGAGAGCGGGGTCCTCGGGCAGTTCCGGCACCGTGATTCCCGGGATATTCTCCCGCACGATAGCCCGTTCGAAGGGGTTGTCGTCGAGGAACACCATCGAGTCGAAGCCGATATTCAGAATGCGCTGTATTGTGCGGATATTATCCACCTTCGTCTCCCAGTTTGCCTGAAATACTGCGATGTCCTCCAACTTGAGTATCATATCCGGATGATGCAGGAAGGGTTCCTTGGCGGTCGCTTCGTCGTTCTTCGAGGCCACACAGATGATGATACCACGCTGACGCAGCTTGCGCACCCACTGCTGGAACTCGCTGAAAGCCTTGCCAATACCCAATCCGTGTCCGAGCTGGATACCTTCAATCCCATCGTCGCCTATGACACCTCCCCAGAGCGTATTATCCAGGTCGAGGATCAGGCACTTGTGCAGCTGTCCGCGCACGGCGGCGATGATATCCACAATGCGTGCAGCCACGTAGGGCAGCGCATCCAGGCTGAGTACCATTTCGGTACTCATATATATATTTGGTGCGTAGAGCCAGTCGCGGCCGAACTTATTCTGCAGGGCGGCGAGGTCACAGAGGAAGAGGTTCTGGTACTGCTGCGCCAGCTGCATGAGGCAGCTGTTCAGGCGCCGCACCTGCCACGTCAGCGAGGACGTCACCTGGTTGGCATAGCTGCCGAAGACCGTATCCTCTATTTCCGGGTAGTTGAGACAGATGATTCGCTTGGCGGCAAAGGCAGGATCCTGGCACAGCGCCTCGACGAACGCCAGCCGCTCGTCGGCCACGCGCTCCTGTCCTTCGGCGTTCTGCAGGCTGTGGTGCTCTGCCAGCTTGTGGGTGGATTGGAAGAGGATGATGAAGTCGGCATCGAAGGCGCGCAACTCGCTCGTGGGATCCAGGAACTGGCGCTCCACCTGATTGTATTCTGCTTCGAAGAGGTCGAAGAGGAAGCCATGCAGACAACCCGTGCCTCGGAGGGCGGTAGCCAGGAACTGGGTGGCGGTGTCGCCCACAAGGGCCACCTTCAGCGGTGCCAACCCTTGTGCGCCGTCCTTCAGCGCTTGCTTGAGAATCTTCTTGAGGTCTTGAAAAGTCTGCATGAGGTTAAGGGTTATCGTTGCTTGTCAGTTGCGGAAGCGGGTTCTTTTCGCTCTGCCGCGCTCCCAGTTTCTGCAATTTGGAACAGGTCTGCAGGATACTCTGTCCGGAGGGTTCCAACTTGCGCGTGCTATCATCATAAGCTGTCTGTGCCTTCTGCAGCGCGTCGCCGAGGATTTTGTAGTGCTTCGCAAACTGCCCCACGCGGTCCATCATTTCGTTGGCAAGTGCATAGACTTTCTCGTGGTTCTCGGCCTGACGTATCTGGGTCCAGGTGAGGCTGATGATGCGCAATGCAGCAAACAGCGTCTGTTCGTCGGCAATATAAACGCCCCGCTCCATCGCCTTGCGCCACAGGTCGGGCTGTGCGCCCAGAGCCGTCCAGAGCGCTCCCGTATTCGGCACGAACATGATCACATAGTCCATCCTCACCTTTGGCGGCTGCACGTAGCTGCTGTAGTCCTTCTGCGCCAGGCGATTCACCTGATCCTGCAGACTCGCCACGTGGGCCTTCAGAAAACGTTGGCGCTCGCCTTCGTCCGTAGCGTTGACATAGTCCATGAAAGCTGCCAGCGACACCTTCGAATCCACGATGACCTCGCGCTGGCGGTCCAGGTGCAGGATGACATCGGGTCGCAGCCTCTGTCCCTGCTCCGTCTGTACAGGAGTACCTCCAGAATCGCGCATCGTGGGTTGCACATCATAGTGGACGCCGCGCGTGAGTCCCTGTGCCTCCAGCAGCTCGTCGAGCACTGTCTCTCCCCAAGTGCCCTGTACGGTATTACTGCGACGGAACACACGTGTCAGCTCGTCGGTACTCTTCCTCGCCGCCTCGCTGGAATGCATCATCTGTTGAATAATGGCCTTCAGAGCTCCGCTGTCGGCGCTCTGCTGGGTCTGCGTCTCGCTCATCACCCGCTGCATTCCGGCTAACGACTCTCGTAGCGGAGCCACGATCTGCCCAATGCTCTGTCCCGACGCCTCCTGGAATTCCTTCTGCCGCTGACGCAACATTTCGCCCGTGGCATCGCGCAGCTGTGCCGTCACCTTCGCCAACGTTTCCTCGAAGCGGGCCTCCTGTGCCTCCACAGCTTCCTTATGCCGTTCCTCCTGCGCTTCCACGGCTTCCTTGTGCCGGGCCTCCTGCGCCTCGAGCAGCATCTTATAATGAGCTTCCTGTGTTGCCAAGGCGTCTGCATTCGCCTTCTCCAGCGCTGATGAACGCTCCTGTAGAATCGTCTCAGCCACACGCAGTTTACCACGCATGACCAGCCACACAATCAGCGACCCTAAGACGCCACCGGCAAGGACTAAAAGTATTGCATTCATCCTTGTTTTTATTGTTATCTTTGAATTATGCTGCAAAGATACGTCTTTTTTTTGAGATAACAAAAAAAGAATTGAAAAAAAACACAGTTACAGACAAAAACGCCGGGCGAGGGACTATACTAACTTTGATTTTTGGCCCACGGCGACCTGCTCTGACCCGGAATTTTGGAGGAAGGTTCAGGAGAGGGGAAGGCCTTGAAGGACGTTGTAAAAAAGTTGCAAAGTCGCTGTAAGACTGAGACATGAGACGAAATGAGACGTTTTTGATACATATTTATAACATACGTATGCGCGAAGATTTGTATTTTTGCGGCGGAAATCCCCCGAAAAGGGACTGCAGACCCGCAATAGCGGCACTCAGGCACTTTGATTTTTTAAATAACAACTATCGATATTTCAAATCTTTGCAAACGATGCAGACAAACAAAGTTACTCTTCGTGAGAAAGTAGGCTACTCGCTGGGCGACGTAGCTGCGAATCTGGTGTTCCAGATGATGATGATTTTCCAGCTGAAGTTCTATACCGACATCTTCGGACTGGATGGTGCCGTAGCCGGTTCAGTATTGCTGATTGCCCGTGTGGTGGATGCCTTCGTGGATCCTGCGGTAGGAATCATTACAGACCGCACCAAGACACGTTGGGGCAAGTACCGCCCATGGGTGTTGTGGACTGCCCTACCCTTCTGTGTGTTCTATGTACTGGCATTCTGGAATCCAGGCATTGAGGACAAGGGTCTGGTAGCCCTCTACGCCACCATCAGCTACGTGCTGCTGATGACAATGTACTCGTTTAACAACACTCCCTACTCTGCCCTTGGCGGCGTAATGACAGGCGACATCCGCGAGCGCACCAGCATCACCAGCATCCGTTTTGTGGGCAGCACCATTGCCCAGTTCGTGGTTCAGGGTCTGACGCTGCCGCTCGTCTCTAAGTTCGGCGGCGAGGACGAGGGTCGCGGCTGGTTCTTCACCATCGGACTCTACGCAGTTATTTGTTTCATCTGCTTCATCATCACCTTCTTCTCGGCCCGCGAGCGCATTGCTCCGCCGCCTCAGCAGGAGATGAATATCAAGAAGGACGTGAAGGAGCTGCTGACGAATGTGCCCTGGCGCGCCATGTTCGTGCTGACACTCTTCGTCTTCATCACCCTCGCAATGTGGGGCTCTGCCATGAGCTTCTACTTCCAGAACTATGTGGACCAGTCGGCGCTCTATGCGTTCCTCGACAGCCTGGGACTGGTGCGTCCCGAGGGTGAGGGCTCTGTGCTGCTGACCACCTTCAACCTGATAGCCCACAAGGAATCAGATGCTTATGCCATCGGATTCTCCCTGTTTAATATGGTCGGTGCGCTGGTGCAGTTCTTCGGCGTCATCCTACTCTCGAACTTCCTGGCCAACCGTTACGGCAAGAAGCTGACATTCATCGTCTGCCTGTCGCTGACAGCGCTGTTCACCGCCATGTTCTGGTTGCCCGAGCCCGCTGACGTCAGATCGATGTTTGTACTCTGCATCCTGAAATCCCTGGCCTACGCTCCCACAGTGCCCCTGCTCTGGGCTATGATTGGAGATGTGGCCGACCACATCGAATACGTCAACCACCGTCGTGCTACGGGCTTCTGCTTCTCTGGCGTGGTCTTCGCCCTGAAGGCAGGTCTCGGCTTGGGTGGTGCCTTTGCCGGCCTCATCCTGTCAGCCTTCGGCTATGCCTCCGGAACGGGAATGCTGCAGAGCGACAGCGCTGTGACAGGTATTCGCCTCGTCGGCAGCCTCGTGCCCGCCCTGCTCTTCGCCATCGGCGTCGTCGCCCTCTGCTTCTATCCTATAACCAAGCAGTTCAACGAGATGATGCAGGCTGAACTGGCAGACAGAAGAGAAAAGGCAAAACAGTGAGAGGATTTGACGGAATTCACGATTTGACAAATTCACGGATTTCACCATTTCACGATTGGACGATTTTGCGATTGGACAGAATTCATGATTATTCAATTTTAAAAGCTCAATACTATGCGTTACTTATTTCCTTCCGACTACATGGCTGACCCTTCGGGTCACGTATTTGGCGACCGCCTGTATATCTACCCCTCTCACGACCGCGAGAGTGGTATTCCCGAGAATGATAACGGAGATCATTTCGACATGAAGGACTACCACGTTCTCTGTCTCGACGATCCCGACCAGCCCGAGGCTCGCGACCTCGGCTGCATCCTCGATGTGAAAGACATTCCCTGGGCTGGACGACAGCTGTGGGACAACGACGTCGTGGAGAAAGACGGACGTTACTACCTGATATTCTGCGTGAAGGACAAGACCGACACCTTCCATCTGGGCGTAGCAGTCAGCGAACGTCCTGAAGGTCCCTTCAAGGCCCTGCCCGACCCCATCCGCGGCAGCTACAGCATCGACCCCTGCGTCTTCAAGGACGATGACGGCGAGATCTATGTCTATTTCGGAGGTATCTGGGGCGGACAGCTTCAGCGCTACCGCGACAACCGCTCGCTGGAGAATGCCCACCTGCCCGAGGGCGCCGAGCCCGCTCTGCCCTCACGCGTAGTTCGCATGACAGCCGATGTCACCCAGTTCGCCGAGGAGCCCAAGCCCCTGATTATCACCGACGACAACGGCGAGCCCCTGCGCGCCGACGACCCGCACCGCTTCTTCGAGGCATCGTGGATGCACAAGAAGGACGGCATCTACTATTTCAGCTACTCCACAGGCGACACCCACCTGCTTTGCTATGCCACCAGCACTTCGCCCTACGGCCCCTTCCGCTTCGGTGGCGAGCTGCTGCAGCCCGTAGTGGGTTGGACCACCCACCACAGTATCGTCGAGTGGCGTGGCCGCTGGTTCCTGCTGCACCACGACAGCGTACCCTCAGGTGCCCGCACCTGGCTGCGCAGCGTGAAGATTGCTGAGCTGGAATACGACAAAGACGGTAAGTTACATCTGAAAGAAGATTAAGTTAATAAGTTAATATGATTTAGTTAGTTAGTTTTTAAGTAAGCGTTGATTAAGTAGAACCGCTGGTGCGGGAAGCATAGGCGGTTCTTTTTCTTCTTAAAACTAATGACACATCCTCTCATGATTAATTTAACTTTTTCCGATCAACAATAGAAATACTTAAACAAATGAAAAGAATGATACTCAAACGATGCCTCCTGAGCCTCGCAATGTTCACCGCAGCCGGTACAATGTGGGCACAGCCACTGCCCAGTATCCATGTGGAAGGAAAATGGCTTGTAGACACCTACGGCAACCACGTCGTGTTGCATGGTGTGATGGACACGCCCAGCATGTGGTTCAACGGTTATGACGACAACAGCGGCCACCACAGCTACTGGTCCGGAGGCTACAACGACACAGGTGCCACCAACTGCAAAACATACTTCCACAAGGTTTTTGGCGCCCTGCAACAGATGAACTGCGACGTGTTCCGTCTGCACCTCGATCCCGCCTGGACCAACGACAACAACTACAACTACATCGATGCCAGCCTTCAGCCAGATGGTACGAGCGGAGAAGCTGATATCAAGCATTTTAACCCGTCTCGCTTAAAGTCTTTCCTTAAGAGTGTGTACTTCCCTCTCATGAAGGATGCCATGGACCACGGTATGTATGTCGTGGTGCGTCCTCCTGGAGTTTGTCCCGGCGAAATCCGAGTGGGCAACTACTATCAGAAGTACCTCATTGATGTGTGGGATATCGTGACTCAGAACGACTCCGTACTCCGCTATCCCGGCCAGATCAGCATCGAGCTTGCCAACGAGCCCGTGAGTGTGAAGAACGCCAGCGGTGAGAGCGACAAGCAGGCGCTGCGCGACTTCTTCCAGCCCGTGGTGGACAAGATTCGCGAGAACGGCTTCAAGGGCATCATCTGGGTGCCGGGAGCAGGATGGCAGTCCGGCTACTCCGACTATGCCACCTACCCCATCGAGGACGTGAACTTCGGCTATGCCGTTCACGACTACGACGGTTGGTACGGCTGCGAGGACAAGAAGAACTCTGAAAGTACGGTCGCCACTGCGACAAGAAATAAGATTACCCAGTTCCACAATCAGGTGCCTGTCGTGGACACCAACCCCATCATCATCACCGAGATCGACTGGAGCCCGAAGAATCCCGGCTCCGGACACTACAACGAACACAATGAATGGGTGGAGTCGAACTACGGCACGTGGGCCACAGGACGAACGTCCGTCTGGGGCACCATCACCAAGAACGTCCACGATTACTACGGCAACATCTCTATGACCCTCTCCGGCACCCACTGCCTCATCGACATCCCCACCCTGCTGAACAAGGGAGAGGTGACGCCTGCCTTCGGAGGACTGGAGGAAGCCTGCGGCAAGGCCTGCATGGACTGGTATGCCGAGTACGCCAAGGTCAACAACCCGCAGCCCGACTTCGCCAGTGTGCCCATCAGCGACAATGGTGCCAAGTACGTGAACCCCATCGTACGGGCCGACTTCCCCGATCCCGATGTCATCCGCGTGGGTAATACTTACTATATGGTTTCGACCACGATGCACCACTTCCCCGGAGCCACCATCCTGAAATCACAGGATATGGTCAACTGGGAATATTGCGCCCAACCCCTCGCCCAGCTGGCAGACAACGACCGCTATAACCTGCTGAACGACAAGAACGCCTATGCCGCCGGTATGTGGGCTTGCTCGATGAAGTACCACAACGGCAAGTTCTATATCCTCATCAATGGAAACGACACGGGCGGCTGGTTGCTGACGACCACGAATCCTGAGGGTACGTGGCAGCAGAAGAAACTCTCGCGCGGATACTACGACCCGGGTATGCTCTTCGACAACGGCAAGGTATATATTGCCTGCGGCATCGATGAAATCAAGGTCTGCGAGCTCGACGAGAACTTCAACTTCAAGAAGGAGCAGACCGTCTTCAAGCGCAGCGGAGGACTCGAGGGATGCCACTTTTACAAGAAAGGCGACTACTATTATATCTACGCCACCTACGGCGGCTGGCCCAGCGGTCAGGCAGTCTTCCGCTCGAAGGAAGTCTTCGGAGAATATGAGGAGAAGATGCTCGTGGAGAAGTACATCGACGGCAAGCCCAACACCATCCATCAGGGTGCCCTCATCGAAGACACCCAGGGCAAGTGGTGGACCATTATGCAGCAGGACCTCGGCTGCCTGGGACGATTCCCGAACCTGCAGCCTGTGAAGTGGACCGACGACTGGCCCATCGTTGGCAACAACGGCGTGCCCTATGAGACCTACACGAAGCCCAAGGCCGTGGGAGACTGTTCCATCAAGCGTCTGCCCACCACCGATAATTTCCGCAACTATCCTCTCGGAAGTCAGTGGGAGTGGAACCACAACCCCGACAACAGCGCCTGGAGCCTCTTCGAGCGTCCCGGATGGCTGCGCCTGAAGACCTCCAACGTCGTCTCGCGCCTCACCCAAGCTCGCAATATGCTGACACAGCGTATCTTCATGAAGAAGGACAAGGCCACGACAGGTACCATTAAGATGGACGTACGCCGTATGCAGGAAGGCGACCGCGCCGGTATCTGTATCTTCCAGGATCCTCACGCCATGATTGGTGTTGAGGTGAAGGACGGCAAGCACCAGATCTTCTGGGCTCAGGACACCCTGCGCGTCGATAAGAACTTCACGCCGAGAGAAACCTTTAAGGATGTGGATGTGGACAGCATCGTCTATCTGCGCGCCACCATCGACTACAGCACCAGCAAGACCAAGTTCTACTACTCGCTGGACAACAATCGCTGGACGGCACTGGGCAACGAGACGTCGCTGGGCTTCAACCTCACCGTGTTCGTAGGTGCCCGCTTCGGCCTCTTCATCTACTCCACCAAGATCAGCGGAGGTATTGCCGACTTCGATTGGTTCACCACAGAGGATAAGTTCGACGAAGACACCCTCTACCCCGTCTTTGAATCCACACTGGACGAGAAGATGTTCACCGTCACCAAGATTGTGCCTGCAAAGAAGAACCTCGAAGCAATGATCGGAGGCTACTGCTCGCCCGGCATCACCGCCATCTTCCAGGACAAGCACAAGGAGAACGTCACCTCGCAGACCTCCTACGAGCCTGATTCCGTGGGTGTCGTGGAATTCAAGAACGGACAGATGCTGGGCGTAGGTCAGGGAACCACCCGCATCAAGGCCATTTACACCGACCCCTTCGGCAACAAGGCTGATACCGCCTTCACCGCCAAGGCCACGTACTTCCCCTTCGACCCGCAGTTCATCACCACGAACCTGGTCGGACAGGGCACCTACACGAAGAATTCCAGCTACAGCATCTTTAAGTTCAGCGAAGAAGGACAGATGGGTTGGGTTTATCCCAGCAAGATGAACTTCTCGGACTACAAGTACTTAGTCATCAACCTCTACAAGAAACAGACTGCCAACGCTCATTTGAACATCTACACATCAGCGAAGACTACGGGAGCCTGCTATTCTTCTGAGAAGTTCGGCGACTCGCTGCAGATCGTCATCAACCTGGATTCTGCCAAGTACACCTCCAAGACAAATAAGGGCAGAGCTCTGGACAAGACGAAAATCTACATGGTAAGCTTCACGGGCAGCATCGCGAACAAGCCGTTGTATGTCAAGGATATGTTCCTGAGCAACGACAGCCAGTACGCTCCAGTAGGAGTCGTTGACCTCGCCGACGAACAGCCCTCTGGCCTCACGTCCGTCTATTCGCTCTCCGGACAGCTGGTGCGCCGCAGTGTGCTGCGCTCCCAGGCCCTCACGGGTCTGCCCGCAGGAATCTATATTGTCGGCGGAAAGAAAATACTCGTGAAATGATGAAATATTATCAATAACCCACAAACACCTAAGGACATGAATAGAATGAAATCATTCTGCTATGCCTCTTGCCTGTGCCTCCTCTGCTGTCTGCCCCAGACAGCATTGGTGGCACAGGGCCTTTCTGAGGCCCCGTCAACTGACGGACGTATCCATAATCCAATGCTCTGGGCCGATGTGCCCGACCCCGATGTCATCCGCGTCGGCGACACCTTCTACCTCGTCTCCACCACCATGCATCTGATGCCTGGTGCCCCTGTGATGCAGTCCAAGGACCTGAAGAACTGGGAGACGGTAGGCTACGTCTTCGACCGCCTCACCGACTCGCCTAAGTACGACCTCCAGGAGGGAACCGTCTATGGCCGCGGCCAGTGGGCCACCTCTTTGAAGTATCACGACGGCAAGTTCTGGGCACTCTTTGCTCCCAACGAGGGCGGTCCCATGAGCCAGACTTATATCTGCACGGCTCCGAAGGCCGAGGGCCCGTGGACCATCCACTCCCGCCTGCGCCACTTCCACGATGCCACCCTCTTCTTTGATGACGACGGCACTCCTTACGTCTTCTACGGCACGGGCGAGATGTGCCAGCTTACACGCGACCTGCAGGACGTCGTCGAGGGCAGCAATCGTCACTACTTCCAGCGCGAGGCCGACGAGCGCGGCTTGCTCGAGGGCACCCGTGTCATCAAGCACAACGGCACCTACTACGCACTGCTTATCTCGCAGGTCTTTGCCCCCGGACGTCATCGTCGCGAGGTCTGTTATCGCACCAAGGACCTGAATGCACCCTGGGAGAAGAAAGTCATCCTCGAGAGCGACTTCGGCGGCTTCCCTTATATTGGCCAAGGCACGATTGTAGATACTCCTGATGGTGACTGGTACGGCATCATCTTCCAGGATCGCGGCGGCGTAGGACGTGTACTCACCCTCTCCCCTGTCCGCTGGATCGACGGATGGCCGATGATTGGCGACGAGGACGGCCACGTGCCCGAGTATATGCGGCCACTCGTCAGCGGCCAGCCCCAGACGGCGATTGTCTGCAGCGACGACTTCTCTGCCGACCGCCTGGGTCTGCACTGGCAGTGGAACCACAATCCCGTGGATGCAGCGTGGTCGTTGACCGAGCGTCCCGGCTACCTCCGTCTGAAGACCAGCCGCGTGGTGCCTAACCTCTACCTCGCTCCCAACACCATCACTCAGCGCATGGAAGGTCCCATGTGCCGAGGCGCTGTAGCTCTGGAAATCTCCAAAATGCAAGATGGCGACTGCGCAGGCTTCTCGGCCTTCAACGGCGATTCCGGCGTTCTCACCATCAAGAAGAACGGCAAGAAACTCACCCTCGAGATGAGCGAGCAGAACGTGAAGCTCACAGACCGCGAGAAGGCCGTGACGTCTGTTGATGAGAAGATCATCGAGACCGTAGAGCTTGCTCCCAAGACCACGACCATCTACCTGCGCATCGACGGCGACTTCCAGGCCCGCCACAACGATGCCGCCAACTTCTTCTACAGCCTCGACGGTCAGCAATGGACGCAGATTGGCTCGAAGAACTACCGCATGATCTTCGACTACCGCCGTTTCTTCATGGGCAGCAAGTTCGCTATCTTCTGCTACGCCACCAAGAAGACGGGCGGATACATCGATGTCAACAGCTTCGACTACGCGAAAATTGAACCTCAGAACTAAACTTTAGAAAAAGTCTTCATCTAACCCCTCTCCGTTATGTTCACCAAGTCCCTCCGCTTCTTCTCTCTGCTCGTTGCCGTACTGTTCCTGCAGTCCACGGCAGCCTCGGCTCAGCAGCGCAGACCCATCGACGCGCAGCACCCCTTGTGGTTGATACACATTGATGTGTGGAATACTGCCGACCCGCAGAAAATCATCGACCTGATTCCTGAGGATATACGACCTTACGTCTGTATGAACCTCTCGCTTTCCTGTCAGTATGACAAGGAGAAGAACCGCTATAAGATGCCGCAACAGGCCGTGCGCACCTATAAGTCATGGGGCACCGTCTGCCAGCAGAACGGACTCTGGTTCACCTGTCAGCCGGCCAGTGGAGGTCACACGCATATTCAGGATTCGGACCTCGAGACCTTCGAGTACTTCTTCCGCCACTTCCCCAACTTCCTCGGTTGGAACTACGCCGAGCAGTTCTGGGGCTTCGACGAGCAGGCTTCGGACAAGAGCTCCAGCCCACAGGCCAACCGCTGGGCATTGTTCGCCAAGCTGGTAGAGATGTCGCATAATTATGGCGGCTTCCTCACGGTCAGCTTCTGCGGCAACATCTGGAGCCACCCGCTGAACCCCATCGGCGAGATGAAGCGCACCTCCACTTTCCTCAAGGCCTGCCGCAAGTACCCCGAATCAATGTTGTGGTTGTACAAATACACCACCTCCTCCTGTTTCTACAACAACGAGAGCGTCACCTTCGGTCCCTTCATCTCCGGACTCGCCACAAACTACGGCGTCCGCTACGACAACTGCGGATGGAACGGTGCCCTGGACGCTTTGCTGGGTGACAACCATGGTAAGAAATATCCCATTGCTGCCGGAATTGGCACCGTGATGGAACAGACGGCCGTGAACGGAGGAGCCGTGTGGGACGGCCCTGAGCTCATCTGGACAGAGGATTTCAGAGAGACCGACCGAACAACCGTCGACGGCTACACCCGCCGCAACTGGACCACCTTCGAAGGTTTCCGCGGAGCGTGGGTCGATATGTTCCGCAAGATTATCGACGGCACCTTATATATTCCTACGCGCGAGGAAGTCATCAATAAGACCAAGATTGTTGTCGTACAGAACGTCACTTCCGGCAGCGATGAGGACAAGTACGCCGCCTGGGGCGACCTCTACACGGGTCTCTACAAGCAGAACGACCCCTTCAACAAGGGCGACGGCACTTGGATGAACAACTACTGTTACTTCAAGAGCACGGGGCGCTACGGCGCTGTGCCCGTCTGTCTGGAACTCGCCGACAGCCTGGCAAAGACCATCCCCGTGAAGGTGAACAAATCCGTGGCCAAGACACGCTGGAGCTCCCAGAAGAAGAAACTCGAGGAGTTCAACAAATACTACCCCGAGGTCAGCACCGGCGACCTCTATGTCAACCGCTACCGCAACCAGCTCGTCACCTACACCCCCTATACGTATCTGAACACCCACACGACTGCCACGGGACATATGCCTTTGGAGTATAATACCTGCGACAGCCTGCATCTGACGCTGGGCAAGCTCGGCAGCGCCCTCGTTCGTGAATATGCCGACCACATCGACTTCTACTTCAACAACTTCCGAACAGACACCACGGCGCAGGTGACAGAGACCATTATCGTCACTGGCGCCACAGCCGAACCCACCTTCGAACTCACCAAGCGCCTGCTGGCAAAAGGTTCCGCCACAGGCAGTTGGGACGCAGAGACGGGGACTTACACTCTGATCCTCAAGCACCTGGGAGGCATTGACCTCAGACTGAACTGCGCAGGTGCGGGCGAAGAGCGGGCCACCGATCCCCTGCCCTCCTCGGCCCTCACGGCCAATCCTCCTGTGCAGCCCGCCCCTTATCACGGCGAGATACAGATCGAGGCAGAGGACATGGACTACAAGAGCGTCAAGAACCTCACCACCAGTCCCTACAACACCCATCCTAATGTCATCGGCCACGCAGGTAACGGTTTTGTCGAGATGGGCACCAGCAGCGCTGCCGCCCTGCGCCATCAGCTCACCCTCAGCGAGGCAGGCGACTACCGCATCAGTGTTCGTTATATGTGTACGACCAAGGCCGGACGCGTCAAGCTGATGGTCAACAACAAAGCCTTCTATGCCGACACCGAGAAGACGGCAGACAACGAATGGAAGAAGGCAACGGTGGAAGTCTCGCTCAAGGCCGGCAAGAACAACGTCCTTGTCCAGAACAGCAGCTCCCTGCCCCTCTTCATCGACCAGATTATCTACACTCCCGCCGATGTGGCACCCGAGCGCTTCCAGATCACGATTCGCAAGGTGAGCAACGGCACAGTCACCGTTGCCGTTCCCGAGACGGCAGAGGGCGAGTTCCCCGAAGCCCTCGAGGGCGACACCATCACCCTTTCCATCACCGCCAAGGAAGGCTACGGACTGAAGGAGCTGAAGGTCATCAACGGCGTCTATTACACACTGGCAAAGACCATCAGCCTCGAGACCCTGTCCAAGGGCAACACCCGCCTGACCTTCGTCATGCCGGATGATAACGTCACCCTGCAGCCCGTCTTCGCAAAGGGCGAAAACGTCGTCGACGGAGTGAGCCTCATCAGTCCCGACGAAGGCGATGCTACCCTCCTCCTCCGACAGCTCTCCGACGGCACCAGCTACGACCTCTCCGGCCGTCCGCAACCGCAGCAGCGCCGAGGGTTCCATATCCTCCGGGGCGCCGACGGCAAGACGCGTAAGGTCTATCTTAAGTAAGTCTGTCACGATATGAAAGGACGTATAAGACGAAAACTCCTGACGTGTGTGGCCTGCCTTACGGTCACCGTCGCCTGGGCGCAGAACCCCATTATCTGCGACCGCTATACTCCCGACCCTGCCCCTTACGTCCACGGCGACACACTCTACCTCTTCGTGGATCACGACGAGGACATCACGGAGAACAACTATTTCACCATGAAGGACTGGCTGCTCTACAGCACCGTCGATATGGTGAACTGGACCTATCGGGGCACCCCGCTGACCTCTGCCACCTTCTCCGCGTGGGCCAAGCAGGACAACGACTGCTGGGCCAGCCAGTGCATCGAGCGCAACGGCAAGTGGTACTGGTACGTCACCGCCACCATCAAGGACGAGGCTTATCCTGGCATTGGAGTCGCCGTCGCCAACTCGCCCGCCGGACCCTATAAGGACCCCATCCGGAAGCCCCTGGTGAAGGGCTGGTTCAAGATCGACCCCACCGTGATGATCGACGACAACGGCCAGGCCTACCTCTATTATGGCAACAACAACCTGTGGTACGTCAAGTTGAACAAGAACATGACGTCCTTCACAGGCAGTGAGGTCTCGGTGAATGTGAAGAACGAGACGGCCTTTGGTCCTCATAAGAACGAGAAGGGCGACCCCAACTTCGAGGAAGCCTCCTGGATCTACAAGCGCAACGGCAAATACTACCTGGAATACGCCGCCGGAGGAGTTCCCGAGCACTGGGCCTACTCCACCGCCGACAAAGCCACCGGCCCCTGGACCTATCAGGGCAAGATCCTGAAAGAGGCCGAAGGCAGCTTCACCATCCACGGCGGCAGCGTGGAGTTCCGCGGACATCATTACCTGTTCTACCACAACGGCAAGCTACCCGGTGGAGGCGGCTACAAACGCTCCACCTGCATCGAGGAATACACCCCCAACGAGGACGGCACCATCCCTGCCATCAAATTCACCACGAAGGGAGTAGCCCCCCTGCAGACCCTGAATCCTTACGAGCTGCAGGAGGCCGAGACCATCAACCAGTCTCAGGGCGTACTTTGCGAGGGCGACTACAACGGCTGCTACGTCACAAACATCAGCGCCGGCGATTACATCAAGGTGCGCAATGTCGACTTCGGCGAGGCCGGAGCCCAGTCTTTCACGGCCCGCGTGCGTAACGAAGGCAAGGGAATCCTCAACATCCGGGTCGGCAGCAAGTCGAGCACTATAAAGGGAAAGCTGACCATAGAGTCCACGAACGGCGAATGGACCGACGTGACGTGCGAGCTCTCGTCCGTCATCACGGGAGTCCGCGACCTCTTCTTCACCTTCCAGGGCAACGGCAGCTCGCTCTTCGACTTCGACAACTGGCATTTCATCCAGGCCGACGGCATCACGGAGCTCCCAGCAGACGACACCGCCACCCCTCAGCTGTTGAATGGCAAATACTTCGACCTCAGCGGGCGCGGCATCCGTTTTTCCGACCCCTCGAAGGGCATCCGAATCATCAACGGCAGGAAAATCATCATCCGATAATCCACACACTTCAATAATAGTTTTATGAACCACAACCGATTCACCATCTCCATCAGTCTCCTGACTGTCATCTGTTCCTCGCTGCTCGCACAGCGGCCCGACAAGCCCACTCCGGCCGAACAGACAGCGGCAGCCCACTACCGCAACCCCATCGTGCAAACCTGCTTCACCACCGACCCGGCTCCGTTGAACGTGGGCGACTCCGTACTCTACGTCTTCACCGGACACGACGAGGAGCGCGCCGACTTCTTCTGGATGCAGGAGTGGCGTGTATATAGCACTCGTGATATGGTCAACTGGACAGACCTCGGCTCTCCCCTCGCCCTCGAGAGTTTCTCATGGGCCGACGACCGCGCCTGGGCAGCACAGACCATCGAGCGCAACGGCAAATTCTACTGGTACATCTGTGCCCATTCCAAGATTTCCGGAGGAATGGCAATCGGCGTTGCTGTGGCCGACCGCCCCGAGGGACCCTATCGCGATGCCCTCGGCCGTCCGCTCTACGAGAACGGTTCCTGGGATCACATCGACCCCACCGTATGGATCGACGAGCAGGGACAGGCGTGGCTCGCCTGGGGTAACCCCCGCGTCTATGTGCTGCAGCTTCGGGAGGATATGATTCACCCCAAGGGCGACGTGCAGCTCGTCGATATGACCGAGGAAGGCTTCGGTTCACCGATGATGCGCGAGCGCGAACAGGGAAAGACCTACAAGGACAGCTACGTCGAAGGTCCCTGGCTCATCCAGCGCAACGGACAATGGAATCTCCTCTATGCAGCTGGTGGCGTTCCCGAGCACATCAGCTACAGCTCTGCCGCCTCACCCCTCGGCCCCTGGCACTATGAGGGCGAGATCATGCCCCTCGGCGGCACCGATTCCTTCACCAACCACTGCGGCTTCGTCACCTTCCGCGGTCACAACTACTTCTTCTACCACACGGGTCATCTGCCTGGTGGCGGCGGCTTTGGTCGCAGCACGGCGGTCGAGGAGTTCCAGTTCACCGAGGACGGCCGCTTCCCCACCATCCTGCCTACCCGCGAGGGCGTTCAGCCTATCGCCACATTCTCCCCCTACCGCCGCGTGCCTGCTGCCACCATGGCATATAGCTTCGGCCTGAAGACCAAGCAGATCTCCCAGCGCGGCGCTCCCCTGACCGTGTATGTTTCCGACACCCATGACGGCGACTGGCTGCGTCTGGACAATGTGGACTTCGGCGTCAACGGCGCCCGTGAGTTCACCGTCAGGGCCGCTTCCGGCCTGCGTGGCGGACGCATCGAACTGCGTGTCGACAGCCTTCGCGGTCGTCAGCTCGGCACCATCGAGATCGGTGCCACCGGCGGCTGGGAACAGTTCCGCGAGTTCTCCGCTTTCCTCCCGCGCATCACCACGGGCGTGCATGACCTCTACCTCGTCTTCCGCGGACGCAAGGGCCCGGAACTCTTCAACATCGAATGGTGGCAGATGAACGACGACGCCGACGTCAACCTCCCCATCCTGCAGACTCACTACACCGCCGACCCCGCCCCGCTGGTCATCGGCGACACCGTTTACCTCTACGTCAGCCACGACTCGCATCCCGATGAGATTCTGGATGCCCGCGAGCGCAACTCCGCCGGCTTCTTCATGTACGACTGGCTGCTCTACACCTCCACCGATATGGTGAACTGGACAGACCACGGCCCCGTGGCCTCGCTGCGCGACTTCTCCTGGCGCTCGCGCGACAATGGAGCGTGGGCGATTCAGACCGTAGAGCGCGACGGCAAATACTACCTCTATGCTCCCCTCCACGGACACGGAATCGGAGTCCTCGTGGCCGACTCGCCCTACGGTCCCTTCCGCGACCCGCTGGGCAAGCCCCTCGTCTGGCAGCAGGAGCACTGGGATGACATCGACCCCACCGTCTTCATCGACAAGCAGGGTCAGGCCTGGATGTACTGGGGCAACCCCAACACCTACTACGTCCGCCTCGCCAAGGATATGATTCACATCGAGGGCGACATCGTCAAACTCGACTACCACATCGAGCACTATCAGGAAGGCCCCTGGCTCTATGAGCGCGAAGGCCGCTGGTACCTCGCCTACGCCTCCACCTGCTGCCCCGAAGGCCTCGGTTACGCCATGGCCGACAGCCCCACAGGCCCCTGGCAGTCCAAAGGCTACATCATGGCTCCCACCCCCCGCGACCGCGGCAACCACCCGGGCATCATGGACTTCAAGGGACGCACCTACGTCTTCGGTCAGGACTACGACCTGCTGCACCACGAGACGCGCGAGCACTTCGAACGCCGCAGCGTCAGCCTCGCCGAGATGCACTACAACGCCGACGGCACCATTCAGGAAGTGCCCTACTGGCTCGACCTGCGTCTGCCCGAAGTCGTCGCCACCCTCAACCCCTACCGCCGCGTAGAGGCCGAGACCATGGCTTGGGGCTATGGCCTGCGTACAGAGAAAATAGGTATCGCGGGCACGCGCGAGCTGGTGGCTAAGGCCCGCCGCAACCACGACGATTCCTCCATCATCAACCAGTTCCCCACGAGCACGGGCAAGAAGAACCTCTACGTCTATGACCTCAACGGCGGCGAGTTCATCCGTCTGCGCTCTGTGGACTTCGGCAAGAAAGCCGCCCGCAGCTTCCAGCTGACCGCTGCCGCTGCCGAGAATGCGTCGGCCACCATCAGCCTGCACCTCGACAACCCCGGAGGCCCCCTGCTCGGCACCCTGGAGCTCACCTCCACCGGCAACGCCGACACCTATCGCGCCTTCACGACCCAGCTGACACAGAAGCTCGCCACCGGCACCCACGACCTCTTCCTGGTCATCGACCGTGCCCGCGGCGACGTCCGCCTCGACTGGTGGCAGTTTAAGAATTAACGGATTTGACGATTTCACCATTTCACGATTTCACAATTTCACAATTTGACAATCTGTCATGATAATGCTCTTAACCCATTCGCCCCATAGGTCCCATAAGACCCATAAGACCCATAAGGCCCATAGGTCCCATTCGCCCCATAGGTCCCATAAGACCCATAAGACCCATAAGGCCCATAGGTCCCATAGGTCCCATTCGCCCCAATTCCCCAACCACCTCTTCGTGATTGGGCTGCTCCTCCTGCTCCCCTGCGCTGCCCTCGCGCAGTCCACCACCCCGAACACCGACGGCCCCACAATGGGCTGGTCCTCGTGGAACACCTATGGCGTGAACATCAGCGAGACGGTCATCAGGAAACAGGTAGCAGCGATGATAAACAACAAGCTGAACAGCGCCGGATACCAGTACATCAACATCGACGACGGCTACTTCGGAGGCCGCGATGCCGAGACAGGACAGCTGCTCATCCACCCCACCCGCTTCCCCAACGGCCTGCAAGGCATCGTGGATTACATCCACTCCAAGGGCCTCAAGGCAGGCATCTACAGCGACGCGGGCCGCAACACCTGCGGAAGCATGTTCAGCGGCGACCCCATCGGCAAGGGCGTTGGACTCTATGAGCACGACCAGCAGGACGCCGACTACTTCTTCAAGGAACTCGGCTTCGACTTCATCAAGGTGGACTTCTGCGGCGGCTCCTACTACCACAACGAAGACCACCTCGTCCTCGACGAAAAGGCTCGCTACACCGCCATTGCCGAAGCCATCAGGAACACGGGCCGCACAGACGTACGCATGAACGCCTGCCGCTGGGCCTACCCGGGCACGTGGATCAACGATGTAGCCTTCTCCTGGCGCACCACGGGCGATATCAACTGCAGCTGGAAGAGCGTGCGCGATATCATCCACGAGAACCTCTACCTCAGCGCCTACTGCTACGGCGGACGCTACAACGACATGGATATGCTCGAAGTGGGACGCTCGCTGTCCACCGAGGAAGACAAGACGCACTTCGGAATGTGGTGCATCATGTCCTCGCCCCTGCTCATCGGCTGCGATATGAGCAACCTCAACTCTACGGCCCTCAACCTCCTGAAGAACAAGGAGCTCATCGCCCTCAACCAGGACACGCTGCACCTGCAGGCCTACGTCTGCCAGCGCACCGACAGCTGCTACGTCCTCGTCAAGGACATCCTCCAGCTCCACGGCCTCACCCGCGCCTTCGCCGTCTATAATCCCTCCGAGGCCCAGCAGACCGTAGAGGTGGACTTCGCCGCCATGGACCTCGGTGGCACCATCCAGCTGCGCGACTGCTTCAAGAAGCGTTCTGCCGGCACCGCCGAAGGCACCTTCAGTGTGAAGGTTCCCGCCCACGGCACCGCCATCTACACCGCCACCGCCGAGCAGCGCCTGCAGCGCACCCTCTACGAGGCCGAGACCGCCTTCAACGGCAGCTACCAGGAAATCAAGAACAACCAGGAGTTCCACAGCGGCACCTACGACGATGCCTCCTACGCCTCCGGAGGTTGCAAGGTCGGCTGGCTCGGGCGCGCTGCCGACAACGACCTGCAGTGGCGCGACGTCTATGTCGCCGACGCCGGACGCTATCGCCTCACCTTCGGCTACATCTGCGGCGAGAGCCGTTCCATGCAGCTCTACGTCAACGGCGAGCGCATCCAGAACCTCACCAGCCTGAACTCCAACGGCTGGAACCGCGTGGGCAAGAAGACCGTCACCGTCCACCTCAACGAAGGCAGCAATGTCATCCGCCTCTTCAACACCTCTGCCTGGATGCCCGATATGGACTATATGAAGGTGGAACTGCTGGAGGCCGACGGCATCGCAGAACTCCCCGAGGACCCCGACACCAAGCAACCATCCGACAATCACATCTTATTTGACCTCAGCGGCCGACGCATCCTCCAGCAGACCTCCCGCCTGCAGCCCGGATGTTACATCCTCAATGGCCGCAAGGTCGCCGTAAAATAGCCCTATGAAGTACTCCCGTCTGCTGGCAGCCCTCCTCGCGCTGCTCCCCATCGGTGCCTCGGCACAGAGCGAAATCTATCCCGAACATTTCGACCTCGAACAGGTCACGCTGCTCGACGGTCCCCTGAAGACCGCCATGCAGGTCAACGACGAGCTGCTCCTCAGCTACGACGCCGAACGCCTGCTCACGCCCTTCGTGCGCCAGGCAGGACTCACCACGGGCAAGTATGCCGACTGGCTCACCAGGCACCCCTCCTTCACCAACTGGGGACTGCACGACTGGAGCCTCGAAGGGCACGTCGGAGGCCACTACCTCACCGCCCTTGCCCTGGCGTATGCCGCCAGCGACGATGCCACCATGAAGGCCCGCTTGAAGCAACGTCTCGACTACGTCCTCGCCATCCTCAAGGACTGTCAGGATGCCTACAACGACAACCACGAGGGCCTCTACGGCTTCCTCGGCGGACAGCCCATCAACCAGATATGGACGGGCCTCTACAAGGGCGACCTCGAACCCTTCAGGAAATTCGGCGGATGGGTGCCTTTCTACTGTGAGCACAAGACACTGGCAGGACTGCGCGACGCCTGGCTCTATGCCGACAGCCCCCTCGCCCGCGAGCTCTTCCGCAAGATGTGCGACTGGAGCGTGCTCGTCGTCAGCAACCTCACCGACGAGCAGATGCAATCCATCCTCGGATGGGAACACGGAGGCATGAACGAACCCCTGGCCGACGCCTACCGCCTCTTCGGCGAAGAACGCTACCTCGCTGCCGCACGCAAGTACAGCCACCAGTGGATGATCAACGAGATGCAGACCCTCAACCCCACCTTCCTCGACGGCAAACACGCCAACACCCAGGTGCCCAAGTACGTGGGCTTCGAGCGCATCTATCAGGAGACACAGCGCGACGGACACGACGTCCTCACCAACTACCACCGCGCCGCACAGAACTTCTGGGCCGACGTCGCCTTCAACCGCACCGTATGCATCGGAGGCAACTCCATGTACGAGCACTTCATCAGCGCCGACCGGGGAGCCACCTACATCGAACACCTCGACGGCCCCGAGTCCTGCAACACCAACAACATGCTGAAACTCTCCGAGGACCTCTTCGACTCCTCCCACGACGCCCGCTACGTCGATTTCTACGAGCAGGCCATGTGGAACCACATCCTCTCCACACAGGATCCCCTGACCGGCGGCTACGTCTATTTCACCACCCTGCGCCCCCAGGCCTACCGCATCTACTCGCAGGTCAACCAGGGCATGTGGTGCTGCGTGGGCACCGGTATGGAGAACCACTCGAAGTACGGACACTTCATCTACACCCACTCCACCGACAACCAGAAGCTCTACGTCAACCTCTTTGCCGCCTCTGACCTCCACAGCGACCGCTTCGCCCTCACCCAGCAGACACGCTTCCCCTATGAGCCCAAGACCACGCTGACCCTCCACAAGGGCGGCACCTTCACCCTCGCCCTCCGTCATCCCGCATGGACCACCGCCGCCTTCGCCGTCACCGTCAACGGCATCCCCGCCGACCTCTCCGCCGTGCACGAAGGCCGCGCCAGCTACGTCTGCATCACCCGCAAGTGGGCAGCAGGCGACGTCGTGGAAGTCAGCCTGCCCATGCAGCTGCGCGTGGAGCCCTGCCCCAACTACCCCGACTACATCGCCTTCAAGTACGGCCCCATCCTCCTGGCCGCACAGACCACCTCTGCCAGCGAGGCCGAAGCCAGTGCCACCGGACTCACCTACGCCCGCCTCGACAACGAATATGCCGGCGAGGGACGCATGGACCACGCTCCCGGAGCACGCACCCGCGCCCTCAGCCTCTCCTCAGCGCCCATGCTCATCGGCAACCGCGCCGATGTCCTCCAGCGCATCACCCCCACGGCACAGCCCCTCCACTTCACCCTCGCCGTCAACCGAGGCAAGTGGCAGACACTGCCCCTGCTGCCCTTCTACGCCATCCACCACGCACGCTACACCTGCTACTTCTACCAGCAGACCGAGGACGCCTACCAGCAAAGCGACATGGGACGCCTCGACGCACAGAATGCACGCCTCGATGCACGCACCATCGACTTCGTGGGAACAGGCGAACAGCAGAGCGAAGCCGGACACCTCGGCAAGTACTCCCCCGACTCCAACAAAGGCAACTTCAACGGCGAATTCTACCGCGACGCACAAGCCGGAGGATGGTTCGAGTACACCCTCGAGACCCACGGACAAACCGACAACCTCGCCATCCTCCTGCGACTCACCACCCGCGACAAGGGACGCGTGGCCACCGCCTACCTCGACGGCCAGCAGCTCTGCGACATCACCGTGCCCGAGCACCACAGCAACGCCGAGCGCAACGGATTCTACAACGAGGAAATCCCCATCCCCGCCGCACTCCTCGTCAATGCCGACGGCACGCCGCGCACACACCTCACCTTCCGCTTCCAGGCCACAGGCACCACCCCCATACCGGGCCTCTACTACCTGCGCCTCCTGAAGCAGTAATCCCCCCCGACAACATCTAAAACTTCATTATCATCACCTATGAAAAAGAAACTACTACTATTTGCAATGCTCACCCTGAGCCTGACAGCCGCCAGGGCCCAGGAACCCGACCCCAACTACTACGTCTATCTCTGCTTCGGACAATCCAATATGGAAGGCAACGCCCAGTGGGAGAGCTGCGACGAGAGCGTACCCAACCGTTTCCGAATGATTGCCACCACCAATTTCTCCAACCCCTCGCGGGTCCTCTACAGGGAGTACATTGCCAGTTGTCCCATCGTCAGCCCCGCCGGCAAACTCGGCATGAGCGACTACTTCGGCCGCACCATGGTCGCCGCCCTGCCTAAGGAAGTCAAGGTCTGCGTCGTCGCCGTCGCCATGGGAGGCAGCCCCATCGAGATGTTCGACAAGGACAAATGCGAGAAGAAACTCGCCGACAACCCCAATGAGTGGTGGGCAACCCTCACAAAACAATACTACGGAGGCAACGCCTACCAACGACTCGTCGATGTCGGCAAAAAGGCACAGGAGAAAGGCGTCATCAAAGGCATCCTCCTCCATCAGGGGTGCACCAACAACGGCGACCCCAACTGGCCGAATATGGTGAAGAAGATCTACAAAGACCTCCTCACCGACCTCGGCCTCGAAGCCAACGACGTCCCCCTTTTCGTCGGCGAGACCCTGCGTGAGGATCAAGGTGGAGCTTGCTGGTACCACAACACCGTCGTTGCCAAGATGCCCAGCACCGTTCCCACCTCCCACGTCATCCACTCCAACGGCTGCCCCGGCAACGGTAGCGACCCCTGGCACTTCAACGCTGCCGGCTACCGCACTATGGGCAAGCGCTACGCCTACTCCGCCCTGCAGGTGATGGGCCGCGAGACAAAGATGGACTCCACCTATAGGATGACCTCCACCCTCAAGAAATTCTTCACCGTCAAGAGCTTCGACGACCACATCGACGCAGGCAAACGCGCCTCCGTCACCCTCCAGCTCTGGGCCACCTTCAACGACGGCCACCGCGAAGACCTCACCGAGGAAGCCACCTTCAGCAGCGAAACCCTCAAGATCACCAGGGGGCAGGTCAAGACCGACTCCCAAGGCTACGGCGGCATCGTCACCGCCACCTACACCGACTTCTTCGGCACCGAGCACAAGGTAGATATCAGCGTAGGACTCGTGGACACCCGCGTCAGCGACTTCGCCGTCACACCCGACACCGACGACGCCATCTACGACCTCCGCGGCATGCGCGTAGCCACCAAGGCCACCGCTCACCTCCTCCCCGCCGGAGTCTATGTCGTCAACCACCGCAAGGTCCTCCTCACCCCCAACAGACGATAACCCCCAACAGTCATAAAAACGTACAAAAAAGCCTCGCCATGTCACATCAGACATAGCGGGGCTTCTCATTTTCCGCTCGACCTTTGGTCGCTTGATCCTTCAAGAATTATCCCATCTTTCAGGACGTATATACGTAAAGGCTCTCACGTATATACATAAATGCCCGCACGTATATATGTCTCGGCCGTGACGTATATACGTCTTGTGCCAAACGAAAGGACGTCCTGCCGGATTCGACAGGACGTCTTGGGTACAGCGACAGGTCGAGTTGAGGGAATCGGCCTGACGAGCTGGAAATATTGTATCCTTTGCGGCGGAAAGGTTGAGCTATTCGCTGTCGCGTATGATGTGGAGGTCACGCTGCGGGAAGGGTATGGAGATGTGGTTGCGGTTGAGGGTGTCGTAGATGGTTTCCTTGATGCGGCCGGAGAGGAGGAACTTCTCCTCGACGTGCATCCAGACGTTGACGAAGAGGTCCACGCTGCTGTCGCCGAAGTTGGAGAAGACGACGGTGATGGGACGCTCGGGGTCTATGGCGGGCTCGCCGGTGGAGGAGTTGGTGTAGTTGCAGACGGGCTCCAGGGCCTCGATGAGGAGGCGGCGCACCTGGTCGACGTCGGTGCCGTAGGCTACGCCGACGGGGAGCTTGATGAGCTCGTAGCGGTGGTTGCGGGTGAGGTTCTTGAAGTTCTTGTTGAAGAGGGTCTTGTTGAGGAAGGCGATGACGCAGCCGTCGGCGGTGATGACCTGCACGCTCTGGTAGGTGATGTTCTCTACGCGCCCGGTGATGCCGTCGCACTCGATGTAGTCGCCCACGCGGAGTCGTCCTGCCATGAGGGAGATGCCGTAGAAGAAGTTCTCGATGAGGTCCTGCATAGCGAAACCGAGACCGGTGGCGAGGCCGGCGGTGACGATGGAGATGCCGGACTTGGGAACATGGAGGATGACGAGGCAGATGATGAAGTAGAGTCCCCAGGCGATGATGGCGATGACGTTCTTGGCGAGCGTCAGGTTGAGGGTGTCGTCGGGGTTGGCGCGCTGGCGGAAGTAGGCGTAGAACTCGCGGCAGGCGTAGTTGAGGTATCGGAAGACGAACCAGAGTGCTGCGACGAGGCTGAGCTTGAAGAGGGAGATCTGTATGAGGTCGGGCAGGTTGACGAAGTTGGCGAAGAAGGCTTTCTCGCAGACGCTGTTCATCTCGAAGATCTGGGCGGACCAGTAGATGCTGACGAAGAAGCTGCCGACGGCGAGGACGGGCACGAGGGTGAGGTTGATGAAGTCGTAGGCCCAGGTCTCGGTGATGTCTTTCTGGGCGATGTGGTGGCTCTCCTCGTACATCGACATGAGGTCGTAGAAGCAGGTGATGGTGGTGATGGCGGCCAGCTGGAAGGTCCACCAGACGAGGATCTGGACGCTGAGGAGGGTATAGCCTACCCAGGTGGTGATGCAGGCGACGATCATCACAATGGTGGTGAGGTTGGAATAGATGACATCCTGCAGGGGGAGTCCGCTCTTGTGGCGGCGCATCATCCACAGCTGCCAGAACACGAAGAGGAGGAGCAGGGGCGGGAAGATGAGGTTGAGGATGCTGTTGGGTACCAACACGATGCGCAGCATGATGACGAGGGAGGAGAGGACCATCAGGGGGGTGTAGATGTAGGCGGCGTGCAGCATCTGTCGCCCTTTGAGGCGGATGTAGAGGGAGAGGAAGATGACCTCGAGGAGCCAGGCCATGGAGATGATGAGGGCGGTGCTCATCTGGATGAAGTTGCGGTCAACGACGGAGCGCACGATCATCACGAAGATGGCGAAGAGGGCGATGCCGATGACGTTGGTGAGCATCTGGCGCTTGATCTTCGAGCCTTCGCCGCGCCAGCGACGGGGCAGCAGCCAGTGGAGGACGACGTAGGCGATGCCGAGTGCCAGGAAGAGGTAGAAGAGGACGAAGACGCTGATGAAGAGCACGGGGACGCCGCGCCACTCGGAGTAGGTGACGCCCTTGGAGCTGAAGGGGGCGTACTTGGTCTCGGCGGCGAAACGTGCCTGGCGGAAGTACTGAGGGTAGGAGGCGATGATGCTGAAATAGTTGGAACCGCCGTTCTTGAAGATGTTGTCCTGCAGTATCTTATAGCGCGACTGGGCGAAGGCGTGGAGCTGCCGCACCTTCTCCTGCACACTGGAGTAGTAGCTGCTCTCGGCCTCGAGGTTCTCGAGGAAGACTTCGAGGTTGTCGCGAATGGACTGGGCGTAGAGGAGACAGGCCTTGCGGTCGGCCAGCTGCTCGCCGGAGAGGAAGAGGGGCTCGTGCTGTTCCTCGTCCATCAGGTCCTGATCGACGAGGGGAGCCTGCACGGGCATTCCCAGCGAATCGACGGGCGCGCTGAGGGTATCGATGGCGGACGCCAGGGAGTCGATGGCGTTGAGGAGGATGCTGTCGCTCTCGGTGAGCGCATCCTCGTCGATGACGGGAGGCATGCTCTTCAGCGAGGTGATGAGGGCATCGTAGCGCTCGAGTTCGCTGCGCATGCGGGCGATGATTTTCTCATAGGGAAGGACCTTGTTGCCGCGGGTGTCGAGCTGTCGATAGAGGCTTACGGCCTGGTGGCAGGCGTAGGCCATATCGAAGGTGTTGTCGGTGGATTGGGAGTAGAGCATCAGCCCAATCTGCTCGCACTGGTTCATGTACCACACGAGCTGCTGGTGCTGGGCGGCTCCCTGCTGCTCGTAGCGGGTCATGAAGACTTTCTGCTTGGCGTAGTCGGCAGACAGTTCTTCGCGCAACACACCGAGGGTTCGTGCCAGGTCGCGTTCTTTGAGCACAGCGCTGGCGGGCAGCAGTGCGAGCACCATGAGGGTGCAGAAGATGAGGATCCTTTTCATCGTCGTAAGGTTCGTTAAGTTGCTATTCCGTTGTTCCGCTATACCAAAGAATCCTGCGAACGTTCTTGCTCGCAGGATTCTTCTGTGGGAGGGTGACTAGTGGGACTCGAACCCACGACATTCAGAACCACAATCTGACGCTCTAACCAACTGAACTATAGTCACCATATGCAGCCGAAGCTGCGGCCTTATTGGCTTTTGCGGGTGCAAAGGTACATCTTTCCCGCGAAATGACCAAACTTTTTGGCTACTTTTTTCTTTCGGACGACGAATTACCGAGATTTTACACATTAACAAGTTAAAAAGTTAACAGATTAACAAGTTAACACGTTAACAGCGCGCAGCCTAATTTTAGCTTCTCAATTTTCAATTATTCATAATATTCGTGTTTCGCAGCCGAAAGGGTGTTCTGCATCAGCATGCAGATGGTCATCGGCCCTACCCCACCGGGCACGGGAGTGATCTTCGAAGCGAGGGGTGCCACGGCGTCGAAGTCCACGTCGCCCTGCAGGCGGAAGCCGCTCTTGCGGGTGGGATCGGACACGCGGGTGGTGCCTACATCGATGACGGTGACACCGGGCTTGACCATATCGCCCTTGAGGAAGGCGGGCTGGCCGATGGCGGCGATGATGATGTCTGCCTGCAGGCACTCTTCCTTCAGGGTCTTGGAGCGGGAGTGGCAGACGGTGACGGTGGCATCGACGCCCTTCTGCATCATCAGCTGCGACATGGGTTTGCCGACGATGTTGCTGCGGCCGAGGATGACGCATTTCTTGCCCGAGGTCTCGACCTCATAGCGGCGCAGGAGTTCGAGGATGCCCTTGGGGGTGGCGCTGACGAAGGCGGGCAGACCGATGGCCATGCGTCCCACGTTGATGGGGTGGAAACCGTCGACGTCCTTGCGGTAGTCGATGGCCTCGATGACGCGCTGCTCTGCGATGTGGCGCGGCAGGGGCAGCTGTACGATGAAGCCGTCGATGTCGGCGTCGTCGTTGAGGCGTGCCACCTGTGCCAGAAGCTCGGCCTCGGTGATGTCGTCCTCGAAGCGGAGGAGGGTGCTGCGGAATCCGCACTCCTCGCACGCGCGTACCTTATTATTAACATAGGTCTCGGAACCGCCGTCGTGGCCTACGAGGATGGCGGCGAGGTGGGGGCGCTTGCCGCCGGCGGCAACGATGCGCTCTACTTCCTGCTTGATTTCTGCCTTGATGGTGGCAGCAGTTAATTTTCCGTCGATTAAAGACATTGAAATATTGAAATATTGAAATATTGAAAATTGTGATATTGAACTTTTATCTTCTGGGCATCTTAGACATCATCTGCGCCATTTTGGGGTCAGTGACCATCTTCATCATCTTGCGTGTCTGGTCGAACTGCTTGATGAGTCGGTTGACGGCGGCGATATCTGTGCCTGAGCCGCGGGCAATGCGCTGGCGGCGGCTGGTGTTGAGGCACTCGGGATGGGAGCGCTCCTTCGGCGTCATGGAGAGGATGATGGCTTCGATGCTCTTGAAGGCGTCGTCGTCGATGTCGATGTCCTTCAGGGCCTTGCCCACTCCGGGAATCATCGAGGCGAGGTCCTTGATGTTGCCCATCTTCTTGATCTGCTGGATCTGGGCGTAGAAGTCGTTGAAGTCGAACTGGTTCTTGCGGATCTTGCGTTCGAGGCGGCGGGCTTCTTCCTCATCATACTGCTCCTGGGCACGCTCCACGAGGCTGACGATGTCGCCCATTCCGAGGATGCGGTCTGCCATGCGGGCAGGGTGGAAGGGGTCGATGGCCTCCATCTTCTCGCCGGTGCCCACGAACTTGATGGGCTTATCGACGACGGTGCGGATGGAGAGGGCTGCACCACCGCGGGTGTCGCCGTCGAGTTTGGTGAGGACCACACCGGTGTAGTCGAGACGCTCGTTGAACTCCCGGGCGGTGTTCACGGCATCCTGACCGGTCATCGCATCGACGACGAAGAGGGTCTCGTCGGGATTGATGGCCTGCTTGATGGCTGCAATCTCCTGCATCAGCTTCTCGTCGATGGCGAGTCGGCCGGCGGTATCGACGATGACGGTGTCGTAGCTCTTGGCCTTAGCCTCGTGGATGGCGTTGAGAGCTATCTGCACGGGATCCTGGGAGTCGGGTTCCATGTAGATGGGCACTCCTATCTGCTCTGCCAGCACGCGCAGCTGCTCTACGGCAGCGGGACGATAGACGTCGCAGGCTGCCAGGAGGGGACGGCGCTGGCGCTTGGTCTTCAGGAGGTTGGCCAGCTTGCCGGCGAAGGTGGTCTTACCGGCACCGTTGAGACCTGCCATGAGGATGACGGCAGGATGACCGGAGAGGTTGAGTTCCGAGGTCTCGCCACCCATGAGGAGTGCGAGTTCATCGTGAACAATCTTGACCATCATCTGCTGCGGCTTCACCGCCGTGAGGACGTTCTGGCCCAGGGCCTTCTGCTTCACGGTGTCGGTGAACTGCTTGGCCACCTTATAGTTAACGTCGGCGTCGAGGAGTGCGCGGCGCACGTCCTTCAGGGTCTCGGCGACGTTGATTTCAGTGATTTTGCCTTCACCCTTCAGTATCTTGAAGGAGCGTTCAAGGCGTTCGGATAGATTTTCAAACATAGAGGTTACTCTTGATAATTATTTACTTAGAACTCCGCGGATCCCTGTGCATTATAGACGAAGAGCTCGTCGACAACGACACCATCGTCGAGGGCGCTGACCACGAGCTGGTGCTCGCCGGTGGCGCGGGTGACGGGGATGCGGGCCTGAACGACAGCGAAGTTGCGCAGCACATTGGTCTTCCACTCCTCGCTACCCACTTCTGTGTCGTAGGTAAAGGTAATGGGCGCACCACCGTCGAGGGAGAGGGTGAAACGCTGCTCTGCCTGAATGGGATGTGTGGGCAGCATGTGGAGCTTCACGATGACGTAGCGCTCCTTGCCGAAGTTGTGCTTGAACTTGTAGGTGACGTTGCAGTCCTTGGGAATCGGCATCGCGCGGATGGAGGCACCCAGGCCGAGCACCGGGTCGAGGATGGAACTGCCGGTGAAGCTGGAGGCGTTATAGCTGGCACCGTAGAAGGTGGCTATCGTGGGGACGTCCTTGGGCAGCGCCGACTGCACGCGGGTGTGGGGTACGGGCTGGAAGACCTGCCGTCCGGCGGGATTGGAACTCATGATTCCCTGCCACTTGCCGCCCCGGAGGGCGTTGTACTGAAGGGTGAGCTCCTGCACGCGGTTATGGGCAATGTCACTGCGGCGCCAGGTCTCGTCGACATTCTCCTTCGACAGCCAGGAGATCCCGTGACGTGCCAGCTGTGCCAGCAGGTACTTCAGGTTCTGGTTGATGACGGCCATAACGGGATACTCCACCAGCTCGAAGAAGGCATCGTAGCGCGACGGGTGGGCGTGGCGCACGGAGTCTGCCAGCCACTCTACGTTTCGGCGCATGAGGTCGAAGCGGGTGAGGCGATGGCGGATGCGCTTCTCGCTCCAGGGCTGGTCGCGCACCTGGTTCCAATCCATCGCTCCGCCGGCGGGTTCATCCACACGGGTGCCTGCCAGGTGTTCGGGCTTGCACTGGAAAGAGAGGTGGTAGAATTCCTTCATATAGATGGAGGCGAGGCGGGCGATGTCGCGAGCGACGTTCATGGCAAAGAACTCCTCGAGATGACGGCCTATCGTCAGTTCACGAACGGCGTTGAGGTCCCAGGCCATATCGGCAAAGAGCGAGAGCTGGTACTCGCAGGGCTTGATATCGCCGACGTTGAGTACCCAGAGGCGACGGGCGCCATGATAGAAGGCTTCGCTCAGCTGCTGGAACATCAGGAAGGGGCTGGCGGTGCCGAGCCACAGGTAGTCGTGGGGGCCACCGCTGTAGGAGGAGTGGTAATAGACGCCACAGCCGCGGTCGTCCTGTGACTCCTCATAGGAGGGGAAACGGGTGAGGTAGCCGAAGCCGTCGTCGGTGCACATGATACGAGGCACCAGCTCCTCGAAACCTATCGGCTGCTCGACATCCGTGCCGAGGAAGATGCCATAGGATTCTGCCAGCGAACGGGCCTCGGGAGTGGCTAGGAAGGCGCGCGAGGAATCGTCGGCCGGGGGCCAGAAGAGGTTCAGGCGCAGACGCAGAAGCATCTCAAAGATGTGGCGGGTGATCTTGCGGTCGAGGGTGTAGGAGGCGGTGGGGTCAAAGGTCCTCGTCATCCAAGGCTGCATGCCCCAGGCAATGTCGTCGACGTGAATGCCGCGGAAGGAGACGTGGGGCGTCTGGTGGAGGAAGAAACCTTCGTCCAGCGACAGCTGGGAGCGGGGCTCGACATCCACATCTGCCCACCAAGTCAGGGGCGAGACGCCAAGCTGGCGCGAGAGTTCCATGAGGCCGTAGGCGACACCATACATGTCGCTGCCTGCGACGATGAGCTGTCCGGAGGGCGCAACCGCCACGATGAAGGACTGTGCCTCGTCCTGCAGGGGAGCGAGGTCCACGCCGGCTGCCGCGAGTTTAGCTGCCATGGGGCCGGAGACGGTTCCCACCAGCAGCTGCGGCTGCTCGTCGGAAACACGGAGCGACACGTCCATGACCCGCTGGAAGTCGGACCGCACCAGGTCCAGAGCCGTGGACAACAGGGGCTCGTTCTGCTCTGCCACAGACATCCGAAGTATTCTGTGTGCAGGTAAAACGAAAGCGCTGGCCTGCAAGGTCAGCGCTGTCATTGCCAGGACAAACGTCGAGGCGAGAAATTTCATCCTTTGTGCTAGCATTGACGCGCTCATATTAGTTGGCGGGAGTCTCTGCGGGAGCAGCAGGAGTCTCGGCAGGAGCTGCGGGAGCTTCCTGAGCGTCGGTAGCAGGAATACCAGGAAGGTTGGTGGGAGCCGTGGTCTGCTGCTGGATAGCTGCGCTCTCCATAACAGATGCATCGCTGCCTGCTGCGGGGATGGTGTAAACAGAAGCAACACTGAAAACAACCATAGCGATGGCCAGTGCCCAGGTGAGCTTCTCGATGACGTCGGTGGTCTTGCGAACACCCATCAGTTGGTTGCCGCTGGCGAAACCGCTGGCGAGACCGCCACCCTTAGACTCCTGGATGAGAACTACGAGGCACATAAAGATGGATGCGATGACCACAAGGATAACAAATAGATTGTACATGATTTTTATTTTTTAATGATTATTTTTCTTCGTTTTTGCTCCGCTCGTTGAGAATTAACTTCCCTAAGAACCGGATTTGGTCTGCAAAGTAACGACTTTTTTTTGGATAATTCAAACTTAATCGCCGAATAATTTCAATTGCCTTGTCATATTTGCCCTGTTTAATGTAAATTCGGGCCAAAGTTTCGGTAAAATAGGCTTCGGATGGTGCATTTTGTGCATCTTTATCTTCATCAAGGGGCCATTCGTCGATTTCTTCGCCGTTGGAACGCTTTGCAGAAAATTGTCCTAACTTTTTCCTGGGAGTCTGCACCGGGAGGTCTTCGGGCTCCTCGTCGAGGGAGTCTTCCACCTCTGCCTCGGGGAGTTCCTCATCCTCATCTGAGGAGAGGGCCACGGGTTCTTCTGCGGACAAAGAGGCATCCTCCTGCTGGAGGAGGTAGGACATATAATCGCTGGTGGCGTCGGCCACGTGCGGTCGTCTGGACGGATTCTCGTCGGGCAGGCCCGAGAGGAAGTTGTCGATGAGGGACCGGGTGCGGTCGGAATCAGCAGCCTCCACCTCTTGATGTTTGCGGGAACGGGGCTCCGGCTGCAGGCGGAACTTGCCGCCTTCTATCAGGTCGAACAGGCGGGTGCGGTCAGGCACCATCAGGGCTGCCTGGCGAAGGGTGGGACCGAAACGCTCGTCCTGCAACTGATAGAGTCCGCGAAGCAACAGCAGGCGAGCCGCCTGGAAGGTAGGATGGCGGTCTACGAGCTCAAAGAGTTCCTCAATGGCCGAGGCGTCCAGCAGCTCGGGATTCTTGAGGTATGTCGTCAGTGATTGCATAGTCTATGATTTATTTGATTACCAATTCGCTACGGTGGCGTTAAATATCTGTTCGGTGATATCCTTGGTCATCTGGGTGACCAATTCCTCCTGTACGGCCATCAACTGCTGGGAGGCGTCGTACTCGGCAGTGGCAGAGAACTGACGTTCGAAATCCTCCTGGTGATTCTTGGTGTTGGTGAAGCGGACGTTGACCGTCATCTTCAGCTGCACCTGAGAGCTGTAGCCGTCAGCCGACACGCCTTTATTATACTGATCGAAGCCCGTAATCTCACCAGCCACGACCAGGTCGCCGCCACGCTTGACCTGCTTGAGCTTGGTCTGCTGGGCGTAGATGTCCGTGAGTTTATTGTTGAAGATGGACTGCATGGGAGCCCAGACGTAAGACGAACGGATCGGGAACGGGTCGATCTGAATGGTCTTGGTCTTCTGATAGTCGATGCTGGCGCCATTGAACTTGTAGCTGATGGAGCAGGAAGAGAGGAGTAAAGCGGAGAACGAAAGCATGAGAAGGGAAAAACGGATTTTTCCTTTCACACAGGCTTTCCACCTGAACAGGGAAGTAAATGCTGACTTATCTTTCATCTTTCACACGCTCTCTTAAATCTCTTCCAATCCATACTCCTTGATCTTGCGATAAAGGGTTCTCTCGCTGATATGCAGCTCGTCGGCAGCTTTCTTGCGGCGGCCGCGGTTCTTCTCCAGCGCCTTGATGATGAGCCGTTTCTCCTGGTCCTCGATGGACAGGGACTCTTCGACATATTCCTCTGCATAAGGGGTGACGTCGGGCTGGCTGTGGCGGCTCTGGTCGGGAGAGACGACTGACATCACGGAAGGAGAAGCTGCAGGGACGACGGTCACCGCCGGCGACACCTGGGTCACGGGCGAAACAGGAACATGGGATTCCATCGGCACCGTGCTGACAGCTGCTCCGGAGGCAATCTTCTGCTTCAGTTCGTTGACCTCGCGGTGGAGGGCATTGATCATCTGGAAAAGCATCTCGCGCTCCGACTGGTAGGAGTGGCTGTCTGAAGAGGGGGCTCCGACGCGTACCAAGCCACCTTGCTCCTCGATCGTCGGCCAGATCTCGTAGTCCGAAAGGATTTCGGGAGTAACAATGCGACTGTCGCGCATAAGTATTGACATCTGCTCGGTGACGTTCTTGAGCTGACGGATATTGCCCGGCCACTTATAGCGCTTCATCACTTCAGCAGCCTCCGGGGTGAGACTGATGCGCTCGGGCATCTGGTACTTGGCGGCAATCTCCATGGCGAACTTCGTGAAGAGCAGGATGATATCTGCTCCACGCTCTCGCAGGGGTGGCATCTTGATGGGAATTGTGCTCAAGCGGAAGAAGAGGTCTTCGCGGAACTTGCCGTCGCGGATGGCATTCTGGATATTCACGTTGGTGGCGGCGACAATACGCACGTCGGTTTTGCGTACCTCACTGGAACCGACACGAATGTACTCTCCGGTCTCGAGAACACGGAGGAGGCGGGCCTGTGTACTCAGGGGCAGTTCGCCCACTTCATCGAGGAAGAGCGTTCCGCCGTTGGCAGCACCGAAATAGCCTTCGTGCTCGCCGATGGCTCCCGTGAAAGCGCCCTTCTCGTGACCAAAGAGTTCACTGTCAATGGTGCCTTCGGGGATACTTCCGCAGTTGATGGCGAAATATTTGCGCATACGGCGCTGGCTGTTATCGTGGATCAGGCGGGGAATAACCTCCTTACCTACCCCACTCTCACCGGTGATGAGCACAGAGAGGTCGGTCTTAGCTACCTGAAGGGCGATATCGAGGGCATGGTTCAAACCTTCGCAGTTGCCGACGATGCCGTAGCGTTGTTTGATGGGTTGTAATTCTTTGGCGTCCATGTATCTGATTTTGCCGCTGCCAAACAGCGACATTCTCTACATTGATAATTAACCGCGTTCGCTCTTGTCTTTCTTATCGACAAAGAGCTTGGGAAGTGGATTCTGGCGGGCTTCGTCCCAGGCCTGACGTGCCCGGAAGACGTCGATGGCGGTGTAAATAGCCTGACGGAAGGAATTCTCGTCGGCCTTGCACTGACCCGCAATATCGAAGGCTGTGCCGTGATCAGGGCTGGTGCGCACGAGGTCGAGTCCGGCAGTGAAATTCACGCCATCATTCATAGCAAGCAACTTGAAGGGAGCAAGCCCCTGGTCGTGATACATTGCCAGGACAGCGTCGAACGATTCATAAGCACGGGTTCCGAAGAAGCCATCGGCAGGATAAGGACCAAAGACGTTAATCTTCTCTTCCTCCGCTTTCTGCATAGCGGGAACGATGTTTTCCTGTTCCTCCTTACCGAGCAGACCCTCTTCGCCTGCATGAGGATTCAGGGCGAGAACGGCAATGCGCGGATTGGAGATGGCGAAGTCGCGACGCAGGGACTGGTCGAGGGCGCGCAGCTTGGAGAGGACCAGATCTGCCGTGATGGCAGGCGCCACCTTGGAGATAGGAAGATGTGTTGTTGCCAAGGCAATACGCATACGTTCGTTCATCAGGATCATCAAGGCCTGCTGTCCGTCGTGACCTACGCAGGACTGGATATACTCCGTGTGTCCAGGGAACTTGAATTTATCGCTCTGGATACTGTGCTTGTTGATGGGGGCTGTGACAAGGACATCGATGAGTCCTTCCTTCCAGTCCTTGACGGCACGCTCAAGTGCTGCCAGGGCTGCTTCTCCGGCTTCGGCCGTAGCCTGTCCGAAATCAATCTTCACTTCCTCCGCAGTGCAGGGGATGAGGTTCAGGTTATCCGGCTGGACATTAGCCGCAGAGTTGACTGTGGCAAAGTTGGTCTGAAGCTCGAGAGCCTTGCGGTGGTAACTGGCTACCTTTGGTGAGCCGTAGATAATGGGGGTACAGAGCTCCAGCATTGCCGGGTCTGCAAAAGTTTTCAGGATGACCTCATAACCTATGCCATTGGGGTCTCCGTGGGTGATGCCTACTTTGATTTTACTCATATTGATTATCAATTATTTCTTTTGGCGAGCAGCACGACGGTCTTCAGCCGTGACGGCTACTTCTTCGAGGGTTGTAACAATGGAAGTGGTCTTCTCGTCGGGAAGGTTGAGGGTGTAGAGCGAGCCTTCGAGGCGGCGCATGAGTCCGCGCTTCATCTTCTCCGGAGCGAAGACAAAGCCCTCGACGACGATGACGAGATTACGGGTTGTATCTACACGCGAATGGCTGACAAACGGTCCGCCCATACCATCGTTCTCCATATACCATAATCCGCGGGCCTCGAGGGCGTACTGGTTATGAACGATAATGGGTTTGACTGCTGTGCAGAGCGTATCGGTGGCCATATGCATCGAGGGAAGGGTGCCTGGAATGTTCGCTGCCATCACGCTGTCGCGCTTGGCCAGTACGTATTGCTTGTTGAAGGTTTCAGGTCCCTCGTAAGGATAGCTGTACATGCAGATATTCACCAGCGCCGACGAACCGTTGCTGCTGGTCCAGAAGAAGTTCTCGCCTCGCTTGTAGCTCTTGATTTCGTCAGGAGCGTGAAGTTCGCAGTCGAAGAGTTCGTGTGCCAGCTGGGCAGTGACCTTCGAATACTTGTCCTTCAGTTCCTTGATGAGGCGGTTCATTTCCATCTTGGTCAGGAAATCGATGATGTCCTGACCGTGATCGAAGCAGAAGTCGGCAAATTCCTCCGGAGTAGGACTCTGAATCGTCAGCACGATCTGGTCGATGGCGTACTTGTCGCGGGTGAACTTCATCGTGGTCTTCGTGTAGATCTGCTTGTTGATATCCACGATGATGACATTGCGGAAGATATTCAGTATGTTGTCGAAGCGCTTGGGCTCCACCTGTGAGATATGGAACGAACGCTCAGGCTGAGGTAACCCGGGAATATCGGTGTCGAGAACGGCAAAGAGGGCACGACCTTGCGTGGCCTGCCAATCCTTGTCGGTCATCACCACCATCACCTCGTAAGGACGGCCGCTGGCACGAGGAATGACGAACTCCTTTCGACAGGAGGTGAGCAGGGATACCAAAATAAAGACCCACCCCCAACCTCTCACGTGGAGGGAGGAGAGTAGCTGACGCATAGTATGATATATAGAAGTCATATCTTATCTTATTTGAGATATTTACAATTACGAGGTGAGTTAAAGTCCATTCTCCGCAGGCCTCTCCCCTCCCTCCACAGGAGGGGCTTGGGGGTGGTTCTTTGTGTTCAAGAGGCCGCAGGCTGCATCAATATCTTGTCCTCGTGAGGCACGGATGGTGCAACGAACGCCACGATTGGTGAGGTAGTCGCGAAATGCTATCATCCGTTGAGGGTCTGCTTCGTGGAACTTCGTTTCTCCCGGCAGGACGTGCCACCGAATGAGATTGACCCTGCATTCGAGGCCGGAGAGCAAGCGGACAAGTTCGCGGGCGTGGCGGTCGGTGTCGTTTGTTCCGCCAAAGACAATGTACTCGAACGAGAGGCGACGCTGACCCGTCCAATCGTACTCGTGCAGGAGTTCCAACATCTCCGTCAGCGGGTAGCTGCGCTCGGCCGGCATCATCGCGGCACGCTCCTCAGCGAAAGGATTGTGCAGACTGATGGCGAGGTGGCAAGGGCTCTCGTCAAGGAAACGCTTCAGCCCTTTCTTCAATCCCACCGTGGAGACAGTGATGCGCTTCGGACTCCAAGCCCAGCCGTAGTCGGCCATCAGAAGTTGCGTGGTGCGCAGCACCGCATCGAGATTATCCATCGGCTCTCCCTGGCCCATAAAGACAATATTTGTCAGCCGTTCACGTTCTGGCAGGGAGTAGATTTGGTTTAGGATATCAGCAACCGTGAGCTGTCCCTGGAAACCTTGACGACCGGTCATGCAGAAACTGCAAGCCATCTTACACCCAACCTGACAGCTGACACAGAGTGTTCCACGCTCATCGTCTGGGATGAAAACGGACTCAACGCACTGTCCATCATGCGTAGGAAAGAGGTATTTCACGGTGCCGTCGGAGCTGTGTTGCTCAGCAAGAGGCGGCATCAGTCCCACTTCATAACACTCTTCCAAACGCTGACGCGCTGCAAGACTGATATTCGTCATCTCATCGATGGAAGCGACTCCCTTCTGATAGAGCCACGACGATATCTGCTTGGCAGCAAAAGCAGGCAAGCCCACTTCTGCAACCACTTCCCGAAGCTCTTCCTGTGTGAGCCCCAGCAAGATCCGCTTTCCGGAAACTTTATCCAGACTTTGGTCAGACGTCGTCATGTTCGCGCGCGTACATTATTTTATATAAAAAGAGCCGCAGCAACCCCTCTTTTGAGGCTACTGCGGTGCAAAGTTACACAAAGCCGTCCGAACGACCAAGCGTTTTAAGCTTTTTTATGCCAAAATGGCAGTAATTTGTCCCTAAGACTCCGTTTTACCTTATCTACGGCGTCCGAAAAGGCGCAAAATGTAGAGGAAGAGGTTGATGAAGTCGAGGTAGAGAGTGAGTGCTCCGAGGATTGCAATCTTACGGGACATAGCGACATCTCCACCGGACTCGACAGCAGCGGTCATCGCTTTGATCTTCTGGGTATCATAGGCAGTGAGGCCGACGAAGATGAAGACGCCAATGTAAGTGATGATGGCATCCATCGTGGAGTTGGCCCAGAAAGCATTCACGATACTGGCAATAATAAGCCCTATCAGCCCCATAAAGAGAATACCTCCAAGGCTGGAGAGATCCTTCTTCGTCGTGGCGCCGAAAACGCTCATGGCACCAAAGGTCAGAGCCGAAGCTGCAAACGCCTGAGTGATAGTCCCAATCTCATACGCAAAGAAGATGACAGAGAGCGTCAGACCGTTGACCAATGCGTAGAGTAGGAAGAGCGCTGTAGCCGCTGTCGGAGACAGGCGGTTGAGGCCCGCACTGAGTCCAATGACCAAACCAAGTTCAGCAATAATAAGCACCCAGATAGCAATCTGATTGCCAAAGATAAGGCTGAGCATAGTCGGGCTGCTAACAGTCAGGAAGGCAGCAGCAGCAGTGATGAAGAGGGCGGCTGTCATCCAAATATAAACACGGGTCATCACACCAGAAAGGGTGGTGGCTCCTGTGAGGAAGCCAGACGAGGTGGTACCGTTGCCACGATCGTAGTTGTCTTGAATTTCGATGTAATCGTTCATTGATGTTTTCTGATTATTGAGTGATTATGTAAGGCACGGCAAGCCGCACCCTACTTTTTTCGTGCAAAATATGTGCCTAAATGTGTTTAACGACGCTTGCGAGGATGGATCTTGCGGACTTTCATGACCTTAGCCTTGTCATATTTGTCCCACAAGTTCTCTGCTGCACAACGGTCCTTCTGTGCCTTAGTGCTGGCCTCTGCAGCAGCTGCAGCGGCAGCTTCGTCAGCAGGAGTAGCCCATGCGAACTGGAAGCCCTGCACCTTATTCCAGGCACCACGAGTGAAGTCGGGGAACTCCACGCTGCAGCAGTTGTTGTCCATAGAGAGTGCACCAAGCTCAGCAAGGCTGCACCATTCTGCGAGATCATAAACGTCCATATCCAGGGGAAGTCCGTTCTGCAGGCAGTAGACAAGACGGGCGTCCATGAAGAAGTCCATACCGCCGTGTCCGCCCACTTTCTGAGCCATCTCACCATACTTCTTAATGATGGGATGCTGGTATTTGGCGACCAGAGCGTCCTGTTCTGCCTTAGGCAGGAAGCCGTGACTGCTGAGGTCATCCACCTTCGGAGCCACGCCGCTGGAAGCGAGCTGTTCCTTATCGAGTGCAAAATGTTGCTCAGGATATTTGGTGGCATAGCCTTTGGTACCCGTGAGCTTATACAGACGGTTGTAAGGCTGAGGATTCATCACGTTGTGCTGAATTTCAACAACCTTACCTTCAGCGGTGCGCATAAGAGTTGTCGTCTGGTCTCCATTGCGGTACTCAGGGCAAGGACGTCCAGTGACCTTCTCAACATACTCCTTACCTGCTACGCTCTTGGTATCCATCGCTACGAGTGTGGTGAAACGATCACCACGATGGATGTTCATAGCGAGAGCCACCGGGCCGAGGCCGTGGGTAGCATACACATCACCACGATTCTCCATGTTATACTTCATACGCCATCCAAGCTGGTCAGGATCAGAGCCATCAGGATTCTTCCAGTATTCGTGCCAGAATTGTGTTAGATTATGAATATAAGCACCTTCTGCACGCAGGATTTCGCCAAAGACGCCGTGCTGAGCCATATTTAAGGTGTTGAGTTCATACCAGTCGTAACAGCAGTTTTCGAGAATCATGCAGTGCTTGCGGGTTTTCTCGCTGAGGTTGATGAGTTCCCAGCACTGAGCAAGATTCATAGCAGATGGCACCTCAATGGCGGTATGCTTGCCATTCTCAAGAGCGCACTTTGCCACAGGGAAGTGGTGTTCCCAGTCCGTAGCAACGTAAACAATATCAATATCTTCACGCTTACATAAGTCCTCGTAGCCCTTAGCGCCACTATAGATAACAGCAGGGGGCAAACCTGCATTGCGCAGATACTTCTGGCAAGCCTCGGCACGCTCTTCTTCATAATCGCAGAGTGCTACAATCTGCACACCAGGAATGTGAGTCCAACGCGACACAGCACCTGGGCCACGCATTCCGAGTCCCACGAAACCTACACGAACGGTCTCCAGTTTAGGAGCGGTCAGCTGAATGACATCCTGCTGTCCGGCAGGACGCTGAGGAGAGTCAATAACAAGGGTTCCTCCGTTCCAGTGCAATTGGTCCGAAGAGACGGAGAGTGATTGGGCGCCGGCTGTCAGTGCGAGACAGGCGACAGCAATAATAGTGAACAGTTTCTTCATAATGGTTATGGGGTTATTAGTTTCATTTTTCGGGTGCAAAGATAAGTATTTTTGAGCACGAAAGAGAGAGAAAGTATGGATTTTTCCTTTTTTTAACTAACAAAACTGCATAATCCCTATTTTTACTGCCCAAAAATGACTATCTTTGCAGCGTTTTTCATAAGAAACCGTCAAACTCTATGTCCAAAATAGACTGTTTTCTGCCATTTGCAGACGAAAACGAAGGTCGCCTGACCATCGAAATGCTACGTCAGGACGATCAGGTGTTGAGTACCCACCTCATCGACAATCCTTTTCAGACAAAATCACTGCGCGAAATGGCTGCTCAAGCCACAGCACCGTACATTCTGCTGTACACAAAACGCTTTGATTTACAATTGGGTTACCACGCACTAACGCGTATGGTCACCATTGCTGAAGACACTGATGCATCGATGCTTTATGCCGACCACCGCGTACAGTTGCCTTCCGGTGAAATCGAAGCCAGGCCGCTGATTGACTGTCAGCTGGGCAGCGTTCGCGACGACTTCGCGTTTGGTTCGCTGATGATGATGAAGACGGCGGACGTCCAGGCTTATTTTGAACAGGAGCGACAGCGCGAGTATCAGTGGGCTGGACTTTATGACCTGCGGCTGTTCCTTTCGAGAAGGATGCTGCCAGTGCACGTCTCCGAAACGCTCTACACAGAGATAGAGACCGACACCCGCCTCTCGGGACAGAAGCAGTTCGACTACGTAGATCCCCGCAATCGTGCACGACAGATAGAAATGGAACGGGCGTGCACACGTCATTTGAAAGCAATCGGCGCCCTGCTGGCTCCCGACGAGTTTGATGAGATTCGCTTTGACGATGAGGAATTTCCGGTAGAAGCCTCTGTGGTTATTCCTGTACGCAACAGGGTTCGCACGATTGAGGACGCTATTCACAGTGTACTGAAGCAGGAAACGACTTTCCCCTTTAATCTGATAGTTGTTGATAATCACAGCGATGACGGCACATCAGAAGCCATCGACAACATCATTGCAAGTGGTAATTACCCCATCATTCATTTGCAGCCCGAAAGAGATGATTTGGGAATCGGTGGTTGCTGGAACCAGGCTGTGCATCATCCACAGTGCGGACGGTTTGTAGTACAACTGGATTCCGATGATCTCTACAGCGGACCAGATACATTACAGCGCATCGTTGATGCTTTCCGTGAGCAGCGGGCTGCTATGGTGATCGGATCCTATCGCATGACGAATTTCCAGTTGGAAACACTGCCGCCAGGACTCATCGACCACGCTGAATGGACGCCCCAAAACGGGCGAAACAATGCACTGCGCATCAATGGCTTAGGAGCACCGAGAGCCTTCTATACGCCCGTACTTCGGAAAATACAGATTCCGAACACCAGCTACGGCGAGGACTACGCACTGGGACTAATGATTGGACGCCGCTACCGTATAGGCCGCATCTTCGACGAGCTTTACCTCTGCCGCCGTTGGGAGGGCAACAGTGATGCAGCCCTCAGTTGGGAAAAGCAGAACAAAAACAACCTCTACAAAGACCAGCTACGTACGACAGAAATCCTGGCCCGTCAGGCCATGAACCGCCGTTGGCGACAGGAAGCTTCGGAGGAGGATGTAGAATCATTCTTCGAAAGTGAATTGAACAGCTGGGACACTGCCAGACAACGTTATGATGATCTGAAGGCACAAGTACAAAAACGCGAATTGCCCTTTGGCGACAGTTCGCTGGCAGTTCAGTGGAATCCTGCTCGCATGGTCTCGACTGGTGCTCAGATAGACAAAGCCTCGATTGCAGCACGACCCTGTTTCCTCTGTGACGAGAACCGTCCGAAGGAACAGCGCGCACTGATGATCCGTCATCATTATCAAGTACTTATCAACCCCTTCCCTATCCTACCCCGCCACTTCACAATTCCTACGCGTCGCCACAAGCCTCAGAACATCTGGGAGCATTTCGGGACGATGCGCCATCTGGCCTGGACGCTGCCTCATCATATTGTATTCTACAACGGACCGCTTTGCGGAGCCTCGTGCCCCGACCACATGCATTTGCAGGCAGGCTCACGCGGTATGGTGCCCATCGAACGCGACTGGGAACTCTATGAGAACCGCCTCGAAAAGCTCTATCCACTCACGGGTAGCGGCACACAGGAAATGGCCGAAGCAGGCAACACCAGTCAACGTTGCGGCCTGTTCCTGTTGAAATCCTACGCCTGTCCGGTCTTTGTAATCCGCTCGTTGCCAGAAGAGAAAGACAGCCTGCTCTGCCAACGTCTGTATCAGGCTCTGCCCATCAGCGAAGGCGAGAACGAACCACGGTTGAATGTCATCTGCTGGCGACAGCCTGGAGACGAGAGCCGAAGCGACGAAATTATCACTCTGGTCTTCCCACGAAAGAAACACCGCCCCGACTGCTATTCAACTGAACTCATGGTCAGCCCTGGGGCGCTGGATATGGGAGGACTGTTCATCACTCCGCGCGAAGAGGACTTCCGCAAGCTGACTCCCGAATGGGCTGTGGAGATCCTGAAAGAAGTGAGCATGACCGAGGAAGAGTTGAAGATTGTCATCAATGAGGTTACGGACAAACCCAACCCCGACCCCTCACGTGAAGGATCAGAGCCTGCCGGCACGAAAAACAGTATTGCAGCACAGCCACTCCCTTCCTCGACAGGAGAGTTACGAGCTGAGTCTTCCCTCTCTGTAGGTCTCCTCTCAGCCGAGGCAGTGCGTTTCACGCTGAACGGTCTGCATACAGCCAAAGGCACTTCATTAGAAGGACCGCAGACCGTAGCCGTCCGCGATGGTGGTCTGCTATGGAACGACAAGGTGTACCGTCAGTTAACGTTCGTGCCCGAAACGGAAAGTGCCAGCTTCACGATGCAAGATGTGGTCATTGGCAAGGACTTTCACTGGCAACGGCGCGAAGCACAGACCTTCAGAGGATCGTTGCGGTTACTCGTCGATGAAGACAAGATTGTATGCATTAATGATATTGCCATCGAGGACTACCTCATCAGCGTCATCAGCAGCGAAATGAGTGCCACCTGCTCCAGCGAGTTCCTGAAAGCTTCCGCCGTAATCAGTCGCAGCTGGCTACTGGCACAGATAGAGAAGCGGAAATCCTTAGGCAACAGCGGACAGAATTTCTTCACCTTCAAAAAAACGGACAGCGAGCTCATCCGCTGGCACGATCGCGAAGACCACACCATTTTTGACGTTTGTGCCGATGACCACTGCCAACGCTATCAGGGTATCACCCGTGCCACCCGCCCCGAGGTGGAGGAAGCTGTCAGAGCCACCCAAGGCCAGATCCTGACCTATGAAGACGAGGTATGCGATGCACGCTTCTCGAAATGCTGCGGGGGGCGCACGGAGGAGTTTGAGAGCTGTTGGGAAGACAAACATCATCCTTATCTCGAAAGTGTGGAAGATCCCTACTGCGACACCCATGACACCGCTATTCTGAGCGAAGTCCTGAACGACTACGACTTGGAAACCACGGACTTTCACGACTGGACAGAGATTCTACAACAAAATGAAGCCCAGAGTTTTATTGAATCGCAGTTAAAGTTAAACTTTGGACAGATCAAAGACCTTATCCCTATTCAGCGAGGAAAGAGCGGCCGCATCGTCCGCCTACAAATTGTGGGCACAGAACGCACGATGATAATCGGCAAGGAACTGGAAATCCGTTCGGCGCTCTCTGCTTCACACCTGAAGAGTTCAGCGTTCGAAGTAGAACGGCAGGACGTGGATGCTGCGGGCGTTCCAGCTCGCTTTGTCCTCCACGGTCACGGATGGGGACACGGAGTTGGAATGTGCCAGATCGGGGCAGCTGTGATGGGACACAAAGGCTTCACCTACGACCAGATACTCCACCACTATTATCCTGGAGCGGAAATAACCAAAAAATACTAATCCAAACCAAAAAAAATTCAACAAAAAGCTATGAAAAGAAAAGCTCTTTTATTGCTCGCCGTGTTGCCCCTGATGGCCACGGCACAGTCTCTCACCCAGTACGTTGACCCCCGGATTGGCTCTGGCGACCACGGGCACGTCTTCATCGGCGCCAACGTACCTTTCGGTATGGTCAACGCAGGCCCCACACAGATAGAATCCGGCTGGGACTGGTGTTCCGGCTACCACGAGAGCGGCACCAAGATTGTAGGCTTCGCCCAGACGCACCTCAGCGGCACGGGATGCTCCGACCTCGGCGACGTTGCTATCATGCCGGCTGTCAAGGAATTAGGCCTCTCGCGCCAAGGACTGGCCACCACCTTCACCCATGAACAAGAAGAAGTACGCCCCGGCTACTACAGCATCGTGCTCCCTGAGACCGGTATACGCACAGAAATCACGACCACTCAGCGCTCATCAATGTACCGCATCACCTATCCCGAGGGAGCTCATCGCCACCTGTATGTCGACCTTGAGAACGGCATTGACGACGACCTCGTGTGGGGCCGTCTGCAGCAGATCGACCCTTATACCTATGTAGGTTATCGCATAAGCCACGGCTGGGCTAATATACAACATTGCTACTTCGTCATGCGCCTCAGCCAAAGGAGCAGGATCTATGAGCAATCGACGATGAAGAGCAAGCGCGCCAACGGCCCTGCACCCATCTACCACCTCCAGGTCACATCATCCAGCGAACCGCTCTTGGTGAACATCGCCCTCAGCCCCGTCTCCGAGGCTAATGCCGTCGCCAACCTCAAGGCCGAGGCCTTCAACGGTGGTACACCCATCGACTTCGACACCATGCGAGCTGCAGCTGATGCTGCCTGGAACCGCGAGCTGGGCCGTGTACAAGCCACCTTCCAGAACGACCGCGACCGCACTATTTTCTACACAGCCATGTATCACTTCATGGTAGCTCCCCAGACATGGGACGATGTCAATGGCGACTGGAGAGGCGCTGATAACAAGGTCTATCGTTCAACCGCTTCCACGGTTCCCGGGTTAAGCTCCGTCGTCATCGAAGGGAGAGATGAAGAGCCCCAAAAGTCGACTCTGACATCTCCCGTTGGTAACAGCAAATACCTTACGACCCTCTCCCTTTGGGACACCTATCGCGCTGCTGCTCCCCTATCCACCATCATCCTGCCGGAGATGATGCCCAGCATCGCTGAGACCTACCTTCGCATCTTCCGCGAGCAGGGCAAACTGCCTGTGTGGCACCTGATGTCGCAGGAAACAGATTGCATGGTAGGCTGCCCCGCCGTGCCCGTCCTTGCCGACCTGCTGCTGAAGGGTTTCGTCAGCGACTCATTAGCGGCTTGGAGAGCCATCTCCTCAAGCCTGCTCATGGACGAACGCGGACTGGATGACATGAAGCGCCTTGGCTATGTAACTAACGACCACCACGGCGGCTCGCTCAGCATGAGCCTCGAATACATGTTGGCTGACTGGGCTGCTGCACAGGCCGGACAAGCCATCCTTGCAAAGCATGCCGACAACGAAGACGTACAGCGCAGAACCCAGTACTTCCAGCAACGCTCAGGGGGCTACCATGACCTCTACGACACGCGTTTAGGTTTCCTGCGTTCCAAGAACTCCCAGGGAGAGTTCAACCCCATCGACAACTTCAATCCAGCCTTCCAGACCAACGATTACACCGAGGGCAACCCCTGGCAGTACCTCTGGCTTGTGCCCCACGATGTCGAAGGTCTCATGAAGATGCTCGGCGGTCGCGAAATCGCCGTGAAGCGTCTCGATGACCTCTTCAACGCCGACAGTAAGCTCAACGACGAGGCCAACCCCGATATCACTGGCCTCATCGGACAGTATGCCCACGGCAACGAACCCAGCCACCACACCGCCTACCTCTATGCTCTTATGGGCCAGCCGCGTAAGACAGCCAAGGTCGTTCATCAGATCCAGCGCGAACTCTACACCGACCAGCCTGCAGGTCTCTGCGGCAATGAGGACGTAGGTCAGATGTCTGCATGGTACATCCTGTCGGCACTGGGCTTCTATCAGGTGGAACCCTGTGGCGGACGCTATGTGATGGGGTCTCCGCTGGTCAAGGAAGCTACGCTTCACGTTGGCAACGGAAAGACGTTCACCATCCGCACCCACGACCTGAGCGAAAAGGCCTTCTACATCAAGCGCGTGCTGCTCAACGGCCAGCCGCTACCGGCCTGCACAAACTTCTCATCCTGCACCGAAAAGCTGCCAAAAGGCTACACCGCACCCTTCATCCTTCGTCATGAAGACATCGTTCGAGGCGGCAGTTTGGACATCTACATGAGCAAGTAGTTTTCAGAAAACTCTATACGTGCCCTCAAATCCTTGCTTTTGGATGGGTTTGGGGGCATTTTGTATGCAACAGCCCCTCAGAAACCAATCGAAAAACCTGCTTTTTAACATACAAATCGCCTTTATAGCATCTTTTTTTGCAAAACATGTTATTAAACATACAATTTGGAGAAACAACGTATTCAAATACCCCATATCTTTGTAGCCGTTATCCTGAAAACAATCTTTTTACCTTAAATGAACTAATACCTAAGGCAAGAAGCATCAGGGTCGCTGAGAAGCGGCCCTTTTGTTGTATGTACCTGTGCGACTCAGTGACTCAGTGACTCAGTTAAAAATGGATATAGGAGGAAGGGTGTGTGGGGGTGCGTGAAATTTTATATTTATTAATTTATATTATTATAAATATATAAATATAGCTCCTACACCCCATTTTTCACAGCCTTTTTAAGAGTATGCATTTTTTAACTGAGTACAGAGTCACTGAGTCACTTTTGCTACTCCAAAGGACAAATTTCAGGCAAGTCTTCAACGATGAAACTGCGCCATCCCCCTGACGGGTTCCGGCTCGATGCGTCCTAAACGGTAGCCCTCGGCCTCCACAGCCTCCTGCAACTGCTCGCGGAAGTGCGATGCCACCCCTCCCACAAACGAGATTGCAAGATCGGGCCTACCGTAGGCCACCACATTGCAGACCAGAAAGCGGCGGAACTCACAGACGAGCAACTTATGAATAGACGCATCCTCAACATGTTCAGCAAGGAAAGGAACCAGCGAGGCGAGGAAGCGGTTGGGCAGAGGCTGACGATAGACGCGCTCGATGAGGTCGGCCTGTGTGAGGTGGAATCGATCGAAGAAAGCAGCACATAAGGCCTCGGGCAACTGCCGCTTCAGCACATCACCCACGAGCAGCCGGCCCAGGACAGCTCCGCTACCCTCATCGCCCAAGATCCAACCCAGAGCGGGCGTGTGGCTGACAATGTCGCAACCGTCGTAGAGACAAGAGTTTGCGCCCGTCCCGAGAATACAGGCGATACCCTCCTCATGGCCGCAGAGTGCACGGGCAGCACCCAGCAGATCGCTCTCCACCAACAGCTCATCTGCGACAGGAAATGCATCGCTCAGCACCTTCCGCACTACCTCGCTATAGGGTTCTATGCAGCCGGCACCGTAGAAATACACCGCAGTAACCTCCTGGGCCGCCTCACCAAACTTGGCTGCCGCCTCTGCGACGACGGCACGCACAGCCTGTTCATCATCTCGCACGGGATTGATGCCTAAAGTCTGGAACTCTGAGGTCGGTTCGGGCAATGCGGCCTGCAAGAGCCAAGTGGTCTTGGTGGAGCCGCTGTCGACAATCAATTTCATAGGGCTAAAAACTATTCATTATGTTTATCGGCGACAAAAGTACACAAAAAATCCGTTGTATGAGGGTTAAAAGGACACTTTTTTCATTTTTAACAGAAAAAAGGGGCTAAATCGGGGGTAGTTTATGGTTGTTCGGAGAATTTTTCGTACCTTTGCGCCGAAAAATAAGAATATATAGGTACACATGCACCCGCATAAGATAATTTCCATACTGTTTTGCCTTGCGCTGACCACCCTTCCCCTCCTGGCCAGCACCCACGTCCCCATCCCCGCGGGCAAGGCGAAGACCAAAGCCGAGAGTTCACCGGCAGCTGCTGCATCGAAAAATGATTCCATTGTGGCCGCATATACCCAGAAGCTCCGTACACTGGTGACACAGAAAGCAGCAACCTCTGCCTCCTCCCCCACCAGCCCAAGTCCCTACCTCTTCCGTCTCTTCGGCCCCGCAACGCTCTACTCCAGCGCTCTGACACAGTCCATGAGCCTGCCTGCAGACGCTGAGTTCTCTACGGACTCCACCGCCCAGGGCATCCCTCAAGTGGAGAGCGACCCGCAGCTCGCCCTCAACGAGTTCATCAACGAACAGCTCTGCCGGGCCTACGTCCAGCACCCGGAGCTCTTCTCCACCACCCAGACCGAAATCATGAGCACTCCTCGGCTGCGCTCCGACCTCTCGCAGAAGGTGGAAGAACAGCGAAGCATTGCCCAGCAAGTGGCAGAGGTCGTGCCTGAAGTGAAAATCGAAGCCGTGGAGCCCGAAGTGAAGAGGCCCAACTTCTGGACTTTCAAGGGAAACGGATCCATGCAGCTCACTCAAAGCTACTTCTCCAAGAACTGGTACAAAGGCGGTGTGAACTCCTACACCATGCTCACCATACTGGCCGTGGACTTTAACTACAACAACCAGCGCAAAGTGCAGCTCAACAACCGCTTCGACTTCCAGCTCGGCTTCCAGGCTGCAGAGAACAACGTGCCCAAATTCCGCCCCACCAATAACCTCGTGCGCTTCACTTCCAACCTGAACATCAAGGCCATCGGCAACTGGAACTACTCTGCGCAGCTGCAATTGCAATCCCAACCCTGCCGCGCATTTCAGGGCAACACCACCGAAGTCGCCTCCGACTTTCTCTCGCCCCTCTATGTCCGCAGCTCCATCGGTATGGACTTCAACATCAAGCTGAAACGCTTCACAGGTAAGCTGCACCTCGCACCCCTCTCCTACGAAATCACTTACGTCAAGGTCGACAGCCGCGTCACCCGCTACGGCATCTCCGAGGGTCACAACTCCAAGCACGACTGGGGTCCCAACGTGGAATTCACTTTTGACTACAAAATCACCAAGGATATCTCATGGCACTCGCGCAACTACTGGTTCTCAAACCTCAAGCTCACCCGTATAGAAATGGAGAACACCTTCAACTTCGCCATCAACAAATACCTCTCTGCCAAGTTCTTCCTCAACCCCCGCTACGAAGATACCAAATATTACAACGTCAAGTACAACGAAGACGGCAGCCTGGCCGACGACAGTGCTCGCGAGACCCACTGGATGTTGACAGAGAACCTTTCCTTTGGACTCAGTTACGACTTCTAATCCCCCTACATACGTGAATATCTTTAGCGCAACATACATCAAGAGCAGTGCCGTCATCAGCCAGTGCCCAGAGCACAAACAGCCTGAATACGCCTTCATCGGGCGCAGCAACGTCGGCAAGTCCAGCCTCATCAATATGCTGACGGGGCAGAAACACCTTGCCAAGACCTCCGCCACCCCCGGAAAAACGCTGCTCATCAACCACTTCCTCATTACGAGTGATAATACTGGTAGTTCATCGGCCAAGAAAGCGGCCACCTGGTACCTCGTAGACCTGCCTGGCTACGGTTTCGCTCAACGCAGTAAATCCCAGCGCGCCAAGCTCGAACAGATGATCAGCAGCTACATCCTTCAGCGCCAGAACCTCTCCAACCTCTTTGTTCTCATCGACTGCCGCCACGAACCCCAGCAGATAGACCTCGAATTCATGAGTTGGCTGGGCGAGAGCAACGTGCCCTTCAGCATCGTTTTCACCAAGGCAGACAAGCTCAGTCGCGTACGCCTCACAGAGAACATCAATGCCTATCTCCAGCGCTTGGCCGAGGAATGGGACCCTCTCCCGCCCCACTTCATCACCTCTTCAGAGACCCGCCAAGGCCGCGAAGAACTACTCGATTATATCGAACAAATAAACAAGGAAATAAACCAAGCATGACCTTCCCGCATGTGGGTTACTTTTATAGCAATTACCGCATTAAGGATTAATATAAAACGTAAATATATCACGCCCAAATCGTAAATCATCGAATTATATAATTGTAAAATCGAATAATCGTAAAATAAACATATGGACAAGAACACCGTAACCGGATTCATCCTCATGGCACTCGTGCTCATCCTCTTTTCGTGGTACAGCCGACCCAGTGAGGCACAACTCAAAGCACAACGCGAACGCGACTCTATCGCCGCCGCCCAACAACTCGAAGCACAGACCATCGAAGCCGCTGAACAAGCCCATCAGGACAGTGTGCGTAGCGGTTTATCCGCTGCGACAGCCCTCCCCGACTCCGCTTCGATCCTCTTTGCAGCCAGCCAGGGTTCAGAGCAACTCATCACCCTTGAGAACGACCTTGTGAAGGTCACCATCAACACCCACGGAGGAGTCATCGAAGAAGCCATCATCAAAGGGCACCTCGATCAGGAGAAGCAGCCCGTGAGACTACTCACCAAAGAAGACGCCCGGCTCAGCCTCGCCCTCGCCACCAAGCAGGATAACATCGTCACCTCCGACCTCTATTTCCAGCCCGTTACTCTTCCCGAGACTTCGCCCGAGGGACAGTCGCTCACCCTGCGTCTCCCCCTTGCCTCCGGCTCTCTCGACATCGACTATCGTCTGCGTCCTGATGCCTATATGGTCGACATGATTATCACCGCACGCGACGTCAGCAACCTCTTTGCCCCCTCGATGAAGACACTCGACATTCAGTGGACAGACCGCGCACGCCAGCTCGAGAAAGGCTTTGACTTCGAGCAGCGCTACGCCTGCATCCGCTATCACGAGGCTGACGGCGACACCGACAACCTCAGCGAGACTTCCGATGATGACGAGGACATTGAGGAATCCCTCGACTGGGTGGCCTTCAAGAACCAGTTCTTCAGCGCTGTGCTCATCAGCCAGCAGCAGTTCCAGAATGCCCACCTCAAGTCCCAGCTCTACAAGAAAGGACAGGGTTATCTGAAGAACTACGAGGCATCGCTCCAAACCGCCTTCGACCCCACCGGTGCACAGCCCACTCAGCTGCAGATGTACCTCGGGCCCAATGACTTCCATACCCTGAAAGCCCACAACGACCTCAGCCTCGTACAAGACAAGGACCTCGAACTCGAAGACCTCGTCTATCTCGGCTGGCCTATCGTCCGCTGGATCAACCGTTGGTTCATCATTTATCTCTTCGACTGGCTCAAAGGCTTCGGTCTGCACATGGGTCTCGTCCTCTTGCTGTTGACCATCATCGTGAAGGCACTCGTCTATCCCGCCACCAAGAAGAGCTACATGGCCAGTGCACGCATGCGAGTCCTCAAGCCCAAAATCGACGAACTTAACAAGAAATATCCCAAGAAGGAAGATGCCATGAAGAAGCAGCAGGAGATGATGCAGCTCTACTCTCAGTATGGCGTCTCGCCCATGGGAGGCTGTCTGCCCATGCTCATACAGATGCCAATCTGGATTGCCCTCTTCAACTTCGTTCCTAACGCTATCGAGCTGCGCGGACAGAGTTTCCTCTGGGCCGACGACCTCTCTGCCTACGACGATGTCATCCACTGGGGCAAAGACCTCTGGCTCATTGGCGACCACCTCAGCATCTTCTGCGTACTCTTCTGCGTCATGCAGATTGCCAACACCTGGATCTCGATGAAGCAGCAGCAGAACGCCGCCATGTCGCCCGAGCAGGAACAGTCGATGAAGATGATGCGATGGATGATGTACCTCATGCCAATCATGTTCTTCTTCATGTTCAACACCTACAGCTCCGGCCTCAACTACTACTATTTCCTCTCGGGTCTGACCAGCATCCTCATTATGTGGTTCCTCCGCAAGACCACCAACGACGAGAAGCTGCTCGCACAACTCGAAGCCTACAAGGCAAAGAATGCCAATAATCCCAAAAAACAATCCGGCATGGCTGCCAGACTCGAAGCCCTCCAGAAGATGGCCGAGGAACAGCAACGCCAGCAAAAGAAATAAGCATTATGAAACGACTTGCCCTCTTACTTTCTGTCATCGCCATCATGACTGCCTGCACGAAAGATCAAAAGCCAGTTATCACACGCAGCGACATCCAGCTTCAGAGTGACACCCTCACCCCCGAAGCCCTCTGGGCCATGGGACGTATCGGTTCCTATGCCGTCAGCCCCGACGGCAAGCGTGTGGCTTATCAGGTCACTTACTACAGCGTAAAAGAGAATCGCAGCAACACCATCATCTACGTCCGTCCTGTAAGTAGCGATTCCGTCGCAACCAGCAACAAGGACGAAGAAACCTTCCTGGGCCCAGGCAGCGATCCCTTCTGGCTCGACAACAACAAGCTGGCCTTCGCCAGCAAAGGTGAGATCTGGACAATGACCGCCAAGGGCAAGTCACGCAAGCAAGTGACAAAGACCGGCGGCGCTGTCGAAGGTTTCCTCTTCTCTCCCGACCAGAAACGCGTCATAATCATCAAGTCCGTTCCGTATCACGACATCATTCAGGAGCGACCTGCCGACCTGCCGCAGAGCACCGGCCGGGTCATCACAGACCTCATGTATCGCCATTGGGACCATTATGTCGAAAGCATACCGCATCCCTTTATCTTCACTGTAAATGGCGACGGCAGCATCGTCGAGGATTTCGACATCCTCGAAGGCCAGCCCTTCGAATGTCCGATGGAGCCTTTTGGTGGTATCGAGCAGCTCGCATGGTCGCCGGACTCTAAGAGCATTGCATACACGTGTCGTACGAAGACCGGACTCGCATATAGCATCAGCACTGACTCCGACATCTTCCTATTCGACATCGAAACCCGCGAAGCCAAGAATCTCTGCAAGCCCGAAGGCTATGTGGAACCCGATATCGAGCCCAGCAAGACGATGAAGTATCAGTCCGTCAACAATCCCGAGAATCTTGCCAATAATCCTGGCTATGACCAGAATCCCAAGTTCTCCCCAGACGGACGTTATGTCGCTTGGCTCTCCATGGAACGCAACGGCTACGAAGCCGACCGCCAGCGTCTTTGCGTCTTAGACATGCAAACGAGCGAGAAGCGCTACGTCACCGAATCATTCGACAGCAACGTCGATGACTTCATTTGGGACAATGACAACAACACCTTATATTATATAGGTGTTTGGCACGCTACTGTCAATCTCTACCGCACTAATCTTGAAGGCCAAGTCGTCCAACTCACCTCTGAACAGGCCGACTGGGGTAGCCTCCAGCTGGTTAATGGTAAATCAAATTGTCTCCTCATGGAGCGCCACGATTTCTTCCACCCTGCCGATCTCTATCTTGTTAGTGTGCTCGGCGATTCCGTCGCAGAAATCACCCAGTTCACCCACGAGAACGACCACATCCTCTCTCAACTGGCTCCCGGCAGTTGCGAGCCCCGCTGGTGCAAGACCACCGACCAGCAAGACCTCCTCTACTGGGTCATCAAGCCCCCTCACTTCGATCCCGCTAAGAAGTATCCCACCCTCCTCTTCTGCGAAGGCGGACCGCAATCGCCCGTATCGCAGTTCTGGTCCTATCGTTGGAACTTCTACATCATGGCATCGCAGGACTACGTCATCATCGCTCCCAACCGCCGCGGCCTGCCTGGCTTCGGACAGGAATGGCTGGAGGAAATCTCAGGTGACTGGACCGGACAATGCATGAACGACTACCTCTCCGCCATCGACGATGCCTGCGACTCGCTGCCTTATGTCGATCGCGACCACCTCGGCGCTGTCGGCGCTTCGTTCGGAGGCTTCAGCGTTTATTACCTTGCCGGTCACCACGAGAAGCGCTTCAAGTGCTTCATCTCCCACGACGGTGCCTTCAACCTTGAGGCAATGTACACAGAGACCGAGGAGAACTGGTTCTCGAACTGGGAGTACGACGACGCTTACTGGAACAAAGACCGCACGGCAAATGCTGACCGGACCTACAAGAATTCACCCCATCTCTTTGTCGACCAGTGGGATACTCCCATTCTCTGCATCCACGGCGAGAAGGACTACCGCATCAATGCCACTCAGGGCATGAGTGCCTTCAATGCTGCCCGTATGAAAGGCATCGAAGCCGAACTCCTCCTTTATCCCGACGAGAATCACTGGGTGCTCCATCCACAGAACGGCATCCTCTGGCAGCGCACGTACTTTAATTGGCTCGCTCGCTGGCTGAAGTAAGGAAAAGTCCCACGGATGGGACACTGCAGTTCCACCAATGGAATTCGCCAATTCCACCTATGGAACTCTGGAATTCCACCAGTGGAACTCGCCAAGACCTACAGACATCTATCAAATAAAAACTATATGACTCAAGCAATTCAAAAGACCCTTCGTGACAGCGCAGCCATGCGCTGGACCGCTCTGCTGCTACTGGCGCTGGCCATGTTCTGCAGCTACATCTTCATGGACATCCTCTCTCCCATCAAGGACCTGATGCAGGAAACCCGTGGCTGGGATAGTACCGCTTTCGGTACCATGCAAGGCTCAGAGGTATTCCTTAATGTCTTCGCTTTCTTCCTCATCTTTGCCGGCATCATTCTCGACAAGATGGGCGTCCGCTTCACGGCCATCCTCTCTGCTGCCGTGATGCTTGTCGGTGCCATTATCAAATGGTACGCTATCAGCGACGCTTTCGTCGGAAGCGGACTCGAGACCTGGTTCACCAACAACCTCAACTATATCCCCCTCTTCGACGAACTGGGCGTCTCGCCTTTTTACGCCGGAATGCCAGCCTCTGCAAAGTTCGCGGCTTGCGGCTTCATGATATTCGGCTGCGGCTGTGAGATGTGTGGTATCACCGTTTCTCGCGGTATCGTCAAGTGGTTCAAGGGTCGCGAGATGGCTCTCGCTATGGGTAGCGAAATGGCACTAGCCCGTCTCGGAGTAGCCACTTGCATGATCTTCTCACCATTCTTTGCACGTCTGGGCGGGCATGTAAGCGTATCTCGCAGCGTTGCCTTCGGTGTTGTTCTGATGTGCATTGCCTTGATGATGACCGTTGTCTACTTCTTCATGGACCGCAAGCTCGATTCTCAGACGGGCGAAGCAGAGGAGAAGGACGATCCCTTCCGCATCAGCGATATCAAGCAGATTCTCACTTCCAGCGGTTTCTGGCTTGTAGCTCTGCTCTGCGTGCTTTACTACAGCGCCATCTTCCCCTTCCAGAAGTACGCTGTCAACATGCTGCAATGCAACCTCACACTGACCGCTCCCGAGGCCGACTCCTTCTGGGCTGGCTCCAGCGTGACCATCGTTCAATATATCATTATGCTCATCGTGGCTGCTGCCGGCTTTGCCAGCAACTTCCAGAAGAAGAGCAGCAATAAGTTCTGCCTGCTCGGCATCTCCGTTATTGCTCTCATTACATACTGCTACATGGGCTACATGCGTCAGTCGGCAGAGACCGTCTTCGCTGTCTTCCCCCTGCTGGCCGTGCTCATCACTCCTATTCTCGGCAGCTATGTTGACCACAAGGGCAAGGCCGCTTCTATGCTCGTGCTCGGCTCCTTGCTGCTCATCGCCTGTCACCTGACCTTTGCCTTCGTGCTACCCGCTTTCAAGGGGAATGCCATCGGGGGCATCGCCATTGCCTATCTAACTATCCTCGTGCTCGGAGCATCCTTCTCCCTTGTGCCGGCTTCGCTGTGGCCCAGCGTGCCTAAGCTCGTCGATGCCAAGGTGATCGGCTCTGCATACGCACTTATTTTCTGGATTCAGAACATCGGCCTCTGGCTCTTCCCGCTGCTTATCGGCAAGGTCCTGGACAACACAAACCCGGGTGTCACAGACCCCACACAATTCAACTATACCGCACCGCTTGTTATGCTTGCAGGCCTCGGCGTTGCAGCACTGCTGCTCGGACTGGTGCTGAAAGCGGTCGATAAGAAGAAAGGACTGGGTCTCGAGGAACCTAACATCAAAGCTGAGAGCGAACCCGTGTCCGAGAATACGTCCACATACTTAAAAGAAGAAAAGACAAAAGAATAAAGCTACAAAAGCATGAAAAAGACAGCTATACTCACTACGTTGCTCCTCGCTGTTGCGACAACAGCGGGCGCACAGACATGGATTGACATCACGGAGGACTTCGTGCAGAATCCCAACTTCGAAGGAAGCATCGACGGATGGACCGACGATTTCGGTGATGGTGCCCAGAACCACGGCTACCAGAGCTCGTCGTACCGCAACGGAGATGTACGCATCCAGCGCTTTGCAGAAGCCTGGGTTCAATCTTCCTGGTGGGGATGGGGTGGCACCCTGGGCGATGCCGCAATCTATCAGCAGTTGAGAAGTGTACCGACAGGTAAACTGCGTCTGGAAGCAGATGGTATAGCCGTCAATCAAAGTAATGCTCAGAATACCACGACCGGTGTGTACCTCTTCATAGAAGAAGAGGGCAACGAGGCCGTGACTGCTATGTCAACGGACAACGAAAAGCCAGAACATTTCGCGGTAGAGATAACCACCCAGAAGCCAAACATCACCATCGGTGTCAGAACAGAGAGCACCTCGGCCAACTGGTTGGCTTTCGACAATGTCAAGCTCTATTGGTATGGTCAGGAAGTCAAGCTCACAAGCATCAGGTTCGACCAATCCTCCCTCAAAGTCAAACAGGGAGAGCAAGTTTCACTCCAGGTTCTGGCAACTCCAGAGAACGCCACTTACAAAGGCGTAAGCTTCACCAGTAGCAATGAGAATGCGGCCACAGTGGATGCCAACGGCCTGATTACAGCCCGTCACCCAGGTATCACTACCATCACCGCCACCGCTGATCACTATCCTAACATCACTGCCCGTTGCGTCATCACTGTAGAGGCCAACGAGGTAAGCGCCAAAGCTGTAATCATCAACGAGATACAACAGTCGAACCTCGATATGTTCCTCGATCCGTCCTTCAACTTCGGAGGATGGGTGGAGCTCTACAACTCCACAGACAATGCCGTTGTTCTCGACGGACTCTACATCAGCGACGACCCCGCCAACCTGAAGAAGATGCCGCTCTCAAGTTCCGTTCACGGCAATGTTCCGGCGAAAGGATACTGCACCCTTTGGTTCGGACACCTTTCCCACTGGGCGCCCACAATGATGAACTTCAAGCTCGACTGCGACGGAGGCAACCTCTACATCTCCAACGAGGAGGGCACGGTTCTTTCCGAGCTGGCTTACCCCCCAGCCATCACACGTACTTCTTATGCCCGGACGGCTGACGGCAGCGACAGTTGGGGATACACCGACCAGCCCACACCTTCTGCAACCAACGCCACATCGAAATTTGCAACGACCCGGCTCGAAGCACCCCAGGTGGATAAGGACGGAGGATTCTTCACCGAGTCCTTTACTGCCAAAGTTACCATTCCCAGCGGAACGATCCTCCGCTATACTACTGACGGAAGTACACCTACCACCACGAACGGCGAGCGCAACACTACCGGACGTTTCGACATCAAGGGAACCACCATCCTACGACTGCGTTTCTTCAAGACCGGACAGCTGGCCAGCCCCGTTGTCACACGTTCCTATATTAAAAAGGATAAGAACTATACCCTGCCAGTCATCTCTCTCGTCTCTGACAACGAGAACCTATACGGCTACGACTATGGTATCTTCGTCCGCGGTAACGGCAACGGACGTCCGGGCAACGGACAGTCCTCTCCCTGTAACTGGAATATGGACTGGGACCGCGAGGCAAATATTGAATACTTCGACGAGACGGGACGCGCAGTCTTCTCTCAGGAAGTAGGAGTCGAGGCCGCTGGTGGTTGGAGCCGTGCCTGGGAACCACATTCTTTCAATATCAAGGCCAGCAAAGCCTACGAAGGACTTAACCACATGGACTTCCAATTCTTTGAGAACAAGCCCTTCCTACGCCATAAAGGACTGAAAGTACGCAACGGTGGCAACGACACCGATTGTCGCATCAAGGACGCGGCAATCCAGGAAGTCATTAGGACCTCAGGACTTTACTTAGAGACACAAAGCTACAAGCCGGTACACATATTCCACAACGGAAGATACATTGGAGTCGAAAACCTGCGCGAGCCTAACAACAAGGACTACGCCTATGCCAACTACGGTATTGACACCGACAATTTGGACCAGTGGAAGATGTCGCCAGACAGCGGTTATGTGCAGCAGGAAGGTACACGCGATGCTTGGGAACAGTGGTACACCCTTGCCCAAAGCGCCAGCGATGCTCTGGCCTACGAACAGATCAAGCAACTCGTAGACATCGAGGAGTACATAAATTACATGGCCACAGAGCTCTATTTAGCGGGTAATGACTGGCCTAAGAACAACATCAAAGGTTTCCGCGAACGTTCTGAAGGTAAGTCCAACAGCCGCTTCCGCTTCGTAATCTTCGATACCGACCACGCTTTCGCGAGCAGCAATCCCTTCACTTGGTTCCAGAGCACTCAGTGGTGGACCTTCGACCAACTCTACGGCGTCAGCGACCTCTATCCCGAGGGACGCATCTATGAAGAGATAGAATTCACCACCATCTTCCTGAATATGCTTCAGAACGAGGAGTTCAAGAAGCAGTTTGCCGACCAATTCTGTATTATTGCAGGCAGCGTCTTCGAATCCAAGCGTTCGTCACAGATTATCAATGAGATGGTGAACCACGTCAACTCCGCAATGGGACTTGAAGGACGTTCTGCCACCAACAGTGCCAACAGTGTTCGCAACTATTTCACATCCAGCACGCAGTCATCCCTCATTTCTGCGATGAAGAAATTCCTCGGGCTCGGCACACCTGTCAACGTCAACCTATCAGCGAATATCCAAGGAGCCTCATTCCTCATCAATGGACTCCAGGTTCCCACAGAGAAGTTCTCTGGACAGCTCTTTGACCCCATTATCGTGCAGGCTTCAGCGCCCGCTGGATATAAGTTCATCGGATGGAAAGGTACGGGAGGCACCACACAAAAGACAATCATCCCTTCAGGAAGCAGCTGGACCTACTATGATCAAGGCTCACTCGACGGGAAGAATTGGAAGGATTCCGAATACAGCACAACAAACTGGAAATCAGGCGACGCACCGCTCGGATACTTCACCACGGATACGAACAATGGCCGTGGCTACAAGACCTTCCTCAACTACGGCGGCAACGACAGCAACAAATATCCCACCTACTACTTCCGCAAGCAAATCACACTTGATGCTGCCCCCAAGAGCTCAGATACTTTCACCCTCGACTGGGTTGCTGACGATGGTTTCGTCATTTACGTCAACGGACAGGAAGCAGGACGATTCCTCATGAACAACACTCCTAATCCGACTTTCAACGATTATGCTGACTCCTATGCTGAAGCCAACCCTGAATCCGGGACTATGGAACTGAGCACCAGCCTCTTCAAGGAGGGAACAAATATCATTGCTGTTGAGGTCCACAATAATGCTAACAACTCAACGGACATCTATTGGGATGCCGCACTTTCACACGCTACGCAGGCCAGCGGTGATTATGTCTCGGCCGAAGAGACCTACGAGGTGAAGGGCTCAACAAGAATCACACTTGTAGCCACATACGAGCCGCTCACAACTTCTGAATTGGCAAACAGCGATGCTCATCCTGTAAAAATTAATGAAGTAAGTGCCGCCAACGATATTTACGTCAGCGATCTCTTTAAGAAGAGCGACTGGATTGAGCTGTACAATACAACTGACGAGGAGATTGACATCGAAGGAATGTTCCTCTCCGACCACCTCGAGGAGCCTGAGAAATGCCAAATTACGGCTGCAGGAAAGGATATCAACACCATCATCCCCGCACATGGACATATTGTCATTTGGGCTGATAAGAACGCGCCCGAAGGTCAGCTCCATGCTGACTTTAAGCTCAATAACGAAGACAGCTGCCTCATACTGCTCACTGCAGCAGACAAGAGCTGGGCAGACACCCTCGTCTATTGTCGCCACGATGGATTCCACACCGTTGGACTCTTCCCTGATGGAGGCTGTAATCTATATGTCATGGAACGTCCCACGATAGGGCAAACCAATGTGCTCACAACAGGAGCCCTCGCATGGAACGAGCCTGTAATTGATATTCCAATTCCCGACCGGATCCGCCAACAGACTGACGACAACCTGCAACTGGCCTTCGACGGCAACAGCCTGAGACTGCAAGGAGCTGAAATGGCCCGGCTTGACATCTACAATACCGCCGGACAGCTTGTCATGACCACTCGCATCCATAGCCACACAGCTATCACTCCCAGCCAGTTACCGCGTGGCATCTACATCGCCCGCGCCAGCACCGATGATGACGACACCACCCTCAAGTTCAGCATCCAATGAAATCCATCCTCTACCTCCACGGTTTTGCCAGCAGCGGTGCCAGCGGTACTGCCACATCCATGCGTACCGCCCTCTACCCCCATGGCGTACAGGTCATAGCACCTGACATACCCGTACTTCCGGCCGAAGCACTGCCGTTCCTTCGACAGCAAGCTAAAGAGCTACAGCCAGACCTTATCGTAGCCACATCTATGGGAGCCATGTATGCTGAACAACTGAGAGGTCACTTGCGAATACTCGTAAACCCCTCCTTCTGCATGGCCCGACTCCTCACCTTCGGAGGTATGGGACGCAAACCCTTCCGCAACCAGAGAGCAGACGGAGCAATTGATTTCAAAGTTGATAAAGAGATGATTGCCCAGTTCCGTGACATTGAAAGTCACGCTTTCGAAGGCATCACTCCCCAGGACAAAGTGCTCGTCTATGGACTCTTCGGACAGCACGACAAACGAGTCAATTGCCAACCCCAATTCCTGAAGCATTACGGACGTGAACATTTCCAACGTTTTGACGGTGAGCACTACCTCAATGATAATGTTTTGAAACATGTCGTAATACCACTCATTAAACAGCTATTACAACTGTAATATGAACCTTTCGTAAAAACTATTTAAATAGACTTTATGTACGCAAAAAAATTACCATTTTAAGTCAAAATGATGACTTAAGTCAAGAGAATAGAGAAAAAAAGCCGAAAGAAACGTTAAAAACCCTAAAAGACCATGTTTTTTCAAAAGATTTACTGTACCTTTGCGCGTGAATTGAGAAAGCACATGAACGGAATAAGGAAAAAAACAGCCATACTAACTGCATTATTCCTATCCGCCATGCCTGCCCTGGGACAGACACCGGTGACGGAAGAAATCCCTGCAGCCTTGAAAGAATTAGGGTTTGAAGACATTCGGACAGAGCTCCGATACGACACACTCTACGCTTCTATTGAAGATCGTGCCTACAGAGGCACTTTCCGAGGTGCAGCGGCCGCAATTCAAATGATAGCTGAAGGACATCCCGAAATACAACAATTCGAAATTGTCCTCACAGACTATAAAATGCCACAACTCATTGTCCACGCCTCCAAGCGTGAAGGAACATGGGACGTGAGAGTGGATCGCGAGATGAAACAGGCTCTGCAAATGCTAAAGGCTGTGAAGCCACAAGCCGTGTCTACGGGAAAGATTGATATCTCATTCATCCCGATGATTAGCCTCATGAACAACAAACTCGACCACCTCTTTGATTACAGTGTGCGTTTGGCACCAGCCATTTCAGCTACACTTTGGAAAGGATCGCGGTTGACAATCCAACCCATCTTCCCAATCATCAATAACCTGGGGGTCGATGACACGAAACGCTACATACAAATCGGCAATGCAAGCCTCAGACAACAGATTATCTCCAACAAGCACTGGTTACTAACAGCAACAGGTGGCTTCTTCAATCCTGAACGAGTAGGAGTTAACGCACAAGTAGGGTACCATGCCATCAGAGGACTGGACTTCTATTTCCACGCAGGCTATACACTCCAGGCCAACTACACACACCAGAACGGATTCGGATTCACGAGGAACTCTGGGAAACTGGACTTCATGGCCAAAGCTGACTACTACGAGCGCCACACAAAGTTGCAGATAGAACTTCAAGGAGGAAGATTCCTTTACGGAGACTACGGTGCAAGACTCGATGTCACACGCCATTTCAGCGAATACGCTATTGGCATCTATGGCATTCTCACCGGAGGAGAACATAATTTCGGATTTCATTTCGCCATTCCCATGGGAGGCAAAAGACAGAAAAGGACATGGTTCGTACGACCAAGACTTCCGGAATACTTCAATCTGGAATACAGTATGGAGACAAATCCGCAAGAAAAGTATTATGGAGAGCGAATGGGTGAATACTACACCACTCAGCCCGACCAGAACCGATCCGCTCATTTCTGGGAGCCCGACTTCGTTCAAGAGTATGTCCAACGCATCCTAAATGGAACTTTCAAATAAGAACATCAAACAAAACAATTTTAAACAAAACCAATTTTTAATTAAAAATTCAAACAAGAGAAATGAAAAAGCTTTTTTCAACCCTCGGCATGATGGCTTTGGTAAGCCTCTGCCTCTTCTCATCCTGCAAGGATGAAGATTATCCCGCAACAGAAACGGTGACCACCGCTACTGCAAACGCTGCTCAGGTTAATGCTGCTGCAACTGCTGCTGCTAACAATGCAGTCGCTGAAGCTCTCGCTGCTGCTCAGGCTGCCGCTCCCGCTGGTGCTACTGTTGTTAAGACAGGTGCCAATGAGGTCACCACTACTAATGCTGACGGCACCAAGGAAGTGACCACTACTTCGACCTCCTACACCTACGAAGTTAACGGCGTGAGCTATGATGACATGGATGCCGCTATGGCAGCTCTTTCTAAGCTCCCCGCTGGTTCTACCGCTACTATTGTTGCTGTTCTCCACCAGACTACGACCACTCAGAAATACAACGCTGATGGTACGAAGAATGGCGCTGCTACGACAAAAGAAGACACCGCTAAGGGTAAGGAAACTAAGATTGAGGTTCCCGAGGCTGGCGAAGCTCCTGAAAAGGTTGCCGTTGAAGTTCCCACTTCTGTTAGCGATGCCACTCAGTCTAAGTCTGTGGACGTGACCGTTGCAACCGCTGAGAAGGGTAAGCACTCTGGCGGTGGAGTCCAGTAATCTCTACAAACAGTTAACATTATGAAGGACGTGCAATTGCACGCCCTTCTTTTTTTGTATCTCACAACACACCTCATCCACATGTCGTGCATCTATTCATTAGCATCTTCTAACATATGAATCGGATATTCGAATAAACGAATATTAAGACATATATAACAAGCAATTGCAAGAAGCACGACAATATATGTATATACATCCACATGTCGATGGACATACACAAAAGAAACAAACATAAGCACCTGAAATACAGGAAATCTAAAACAGAACAACCTCTAAAATTGTTCTCAGAGGCTTCTACATGTAAATAGTGACGGCTACCTGATGCCCTCCGTCGGCATAGGAGCTATGCCTCCCCTCTTCGGGCACTTACTGCCAAGGGGCAGTCATCTAAAGGGCCCTCTTCGCCCACGGACCCACGGGAGGGCTCGAGCCTGAATCCATCAACGGAAGAAGCCCCCCGGACATCGCTGTCTGGAGGGCTTCCTGTAAAAGTGGCGGCTACCTACTCTCCCACGGGTGTGCAGTACCATCGGCGCAAGCGGGCTTAACTTCTCTGTTCGGGATGGGAAGAGGTGGGACCCCACCGCTATAACCGCCTGAATGGGGGTGACATGAATGGGAACATAAAGCTGCGACCGCAGGGCCGAATCCCGCTGCGGAATGACGACGGCGGACAGCTCAAAGAATACCCTGAGCTCAAAAGCAATCGGGCAATTAGTACAGCTCGGCTTTGACGTCACCGCCTTTACACCTGCTGCCTATCGACGTCCTCGT
>Ga0310696_10000362_pt1 | contig 74793 bp, 60 predicted proteins | sample AusTroGonzalo_MG_4_FD_203885 | JGI IMG/M metagenome (GOLD analysis project Ga0310696, IMG submission 203885) | Bovine rumen microbial communities from tropical cattle in Woodstock, Queensland, Australia - Gonzalo_02 (v2) (version 2) | ecosystem: Host-associated > Mammals > Digestive system >...
ACCCCGCCGAGGAGTGTTTCCCCCAGGCGCTGCGCGATATTCCGGCAGACAAGGAACTGCTGGGAATCAACGTGAACGAGGTGGGAAAGAGCGTGGCCTTCATCCGTCTGGTGGCCACCATGCTGGGTGTCCGCTTCGACACCTTGTGGCAGCGCCACCGCCGCGACCTCATCCGCCAACGCATCGCCTACGGCTGCGTGGCCGCCCTGCTCTGCCTGCTGGGACTCTTCGTCTGGGACTACAACCGCGCCACCTACGAATACTATGCAGACTGGGTGGATTGCTATGGAGTGCCAGAGGGCATCCTGAGGCTGACCGACGCACAGGTGTCGCACCGCAGAGGCAGCTATCAGTTCGAATACCGCCGCATCCCCTTCGGCGAACCGGAGGCGTATTCGTGGCGACTGGTCAGGGTCAGTTATGTGAACTCTGCCTTGCGTCCGATAGATATTGGCGATACGGAACTTCAGGACCGCTATCCCATTCAGGAACTCGAATACAACCCCACGACGGGCGTCGTCGCGCGTATCAATTTCTGCGACCGGATGGCGAAGGTGCTGCTGCGCCACGTGCTCACGGAACGCAACGGCGTGACGGCTACTGTGGCTGATTTCGTGGATGCTCAGGAGCAGCGCGGAACAGGATTCTTGGGTGCCGAGCTGTCGAGCATGAGCCTGGGGCAGATGGATGCCGAGCAGCAGAAATCCGATATCGTCCGTTTCGTCTATGAACGCGATGAGCGAGGTCATATCATCCGCCAGACCTACCACGCCAACAACGACTACCAGATAGAGCGCAGCGCAATCTCTGATGGCGACGGCATCTTTGGCCGCCGCTTCACCCTCGACAGCCTGGGTCGCCGCATCAAGGTGGAATACTTGGGGCTTGAGGGTGAGCGAGCAAGCACCAAAAAAGGCATAGCTGGTCGCATCTATGAGTACGATGAGCTCGGCAAAATTTGCAAAGCCACCTATGTGAATTTGGAGGGGACGCCGACGATGAATGAAGAAATGTGGGCAATATGCATAGATAATTCGGATGAATGGGGCAATGTGATTGAAACAACATATTATGGAATGGACGGAACCCCCATTATAATCATAGACGGCAATGCCAAATGGGTCTGCAAATATGATGACCGGGGAAATGAAATTGAATGTGCATTCTTTGGCACAGACGATGAACCATGCTTAATAAATGACGGCTATGCCAAATGGGTAAGCAAATATGACGACCGGGGAAATAGGATTGAAGCAGCATTTTTCGGCACTGGCGATGAACCATGCTTGCATGATGACGGCTTTGCCAAATGGGTAAGCAAATATGACGACCGAGGAAATATGATTGAAGCTGAATTCTTTGGCACAGACGATGAACCATACTTAAATAATGAAGGCTATGCAAAAGTAGTCAGGAAATATGATGACCGGGGAAATATGATCGAAGAGTCTTACTTTGGTACTGATGGCGAACCGTGCTTGAATAAAGATGGCTATGCCAAACAGGTCTATAAATATGATGATCGAGGAAATATCATTGAAGAGGCATTGTATGATACTAAAGACGTAAGGGAGGGGCACAAAAAGACGTAAGGACTTTCGCCGAAAGACGTATGGGTTTACGCAAGAAGACGTGACGGTTTATAGGAAAGGACGTCACGGCTTACGGGAGAAGACGTCACGGGGTTTGTATATATACATAAAGGCCGGGACGTATATATGTCTCAGCCTTCACGTATATATGTATCAGGCGTTACGTATATACGTCTTTCCTGATACGACGGGTTCGTGTCAATCTTCTGTCAACTTGCGATAGCGGATGCGACGGGGCTCCTCGAGACCGAGGCGCTTGAGTTTGTTGGCTTCGTAGTCGGTGTAGCTGCCCTCGAAGAAGAAGACGTTGCCATCGCCCTCGAAGGCGAGGATATGGGTGCAGATGCGGTCGAGGAACCAGCGGTCGTGGCTGATGACGACGGCACAGCCGGCGAAGCTCTCCAGGCCTTCCTCCAGGGCTCGCAAGGTGTTGACATCGATGTCGTTGGTGGGCTCGTCGAGGAGCAAGACATTGCCTTCTTCCTTCAGCGCCATGGCGAGATGGAGGCGGTTGCGTTCGCCGCCGCTGAGGACGCCGCATTTCTTCTCCTGGTCGGCACCGGAGAAGTTGAAGCGGCTGAGGTAGGCGCGGGCATTCACGTCGCGACCACCCATGCGCAACAGCTCGTTGCCCTGAGAGATGGTCTGATAGACGGTGGCGTCGGCATGGATGTCTTTATGGCTCTGGTCGACATAGGCGAGCTTCACGGTCTCACCGACCTCGAAGGTGCCTGCATCGGGTTTCTCTAATCCCATGATGAGGCGGAAGAGGGTGGTCTTACCGGCGCCGTTAGGTCCGATGACGCCTACGATGCCGTTGGGCGGCAGCATGAAGTTAAGGTCGTGGAAGAGGACCTTGTCGCCGTAGGCCTTGCTGACACCGTGGGCCTCGATGACTTTATTACCGAGACGGGGACCGCTGGGAATGTAGATCTCCAGCTTCTGTTCTTTCTCCTTCTGGTCTTCGTTGAGCATGCGTTCGTAGCTGGACAGACGGGCCTTGCCCTTGGCCTGACGTGCCTTGGGAGCCATGCGCACCCATTCGAGTTCGCGCTGCAGGGTCTTGCGGCGCTTCGATTCGGTCTTTTCTTCCATCTCCAGGCGTTTGCTTTTCTGTTCCAACCACGAGCTGTAGTTGCCCTGCCAGGGGATGCCTTCGCCGCGGTCGAGTTCGAGGATCCATCCTGCCACATCGTCGAGGAAATAGCGGTCGTGGGTGACGGCGATGACGGTGCCTTCGTACTGGTTGAGGTGTTGTTCCAGCCAGTCGATGCTCTCAGCATCGAGGTGGTTGGTGGGCTCGTCGAGAAGGAGAACATCGGGCTTCTGGAGTAGCAGGCGGCAGAGGGCGACACGTCGGCGCTCACCTCCGGAGAGCTGTCCGCAGAGCTGATCCTGGGGCGGACAGCGCAGGGCGTCCATGGCGCGGGCCAGCTTAGTGTCGAGGTTCCAGGCGTCGGTGGCGTCGATGATGTCCTGCAGCTCACCCTGTCGGGCAAAGAGGGCATTCATCTTATCCTCGTCCTCGTAGTATTCGGGGAGTCCGAATTTCAGGTTGATGTCCTCGTATTCCTTCAGGGCATCGACGATGTGCTGCACGCCTTCCTCGACGACCTGACGCACGGTCTTGGTGTCGTCGAGCTGGGGCTCCTGCGGCAGGTAGCCCACGGAGTAGCCCGGGGAGAAGACGACATTGCCCTGGAAACTCTGATCGAGTCCGGCAATGATCTTCAGAAGTGTGGATTTACCTGAGCCGTTGAGACCTATGATGCCAATCTTGGCTCCATAGAAGAAGCTGAGGTAGATATTCTTGAGTACTTGTTTCTGAGTCTGTTGGATGGTCTTGCTTACACCAACCATTGAGAAGATAATTTTCTTGTCGTCGGGCATGGGGATATTGAAAATTTGAAAGATTGAAAAATTGAAATATTCTAGAGTTTAAGGGGGTTAAGGAGTTTAAGAGGTTTTAAAATTGAAAGATTGAAAATTGAGAATTGAAAGATCAAGCATCGAAACTTCAGTATTTATGGAATAATTATCAATTTTCAATATTTCAATTTTCAACTTTCCTCATCTTAGCCAAATGAGGTCTCCGACATTGGCGACATAATCGGGGCTGAGGGCATTGAGCTTATAGAGGTTCTTGAGTCGGATGCCGTAGCGCTGGGAGATGTCGTACATGGATTCGCCGGGCTGCACGCGGTGAGGCGTCAGCTTCAGGGACTTGTCGCCCTTGGTGCGTTTCTTGGTGAGATAGACAATGTCGCCGCGCTGGAGGAGGCTGCCTTTCGGACGCTCGTTGTACTTCAGTAGCCGGCGCACACTGACGCCCGTCTCGCGCGATACCTTCTCCCATGTGTCGTTGCTGTTAGCGATGATCAGGTAGCACTTATTGACCTTATACACAATGTGTTCCTCGAAGAAATCGGTCTCCGTGGGTGTGGTCTTCTTGGAGTGGTACTTGCCCGATGAGTAGGAGTCAAACTGCTGGAGGTTGTAGCGCTCGATGACACCGATCAGCATAGGGGCGTAATTCGGATTCGTAGCGTAGCCGCAGCGCTTAAGACCGTGTGCCCAACCTTTGTAGTCGGTCTCCTTCAGCGAGAAGAGGGAGCGGTAGCGCGGGTTGTTGCGCAGGAACTTGGAGTGGTCCTCGTAGCTTTCGTCGTCAGTGCGATAGACGCGGAAGCGGTCGTCGGGGCGGTCGTCGGACATCACGATATAAGGTCCCGTCCAGTTCATGCCTACCTTGATGCCGAAATGGTTGTGTGCCTCGCGTGCCAGACGGCTGCGTCCGGCACCGCTCTCGCAGATGCCTTGAGCGAGGGTGATGGAGGCGGGAATATGGTAGCGGCGCATCTGATCCACCGCCATGTCTTTATAATTTTCCACGTACTGCCAGTTCGCGTCGGTCTTTGTCTGTCCAAAGACTGCAAAAACGACAGCGAAGAGCGAAAAAAAGGTCAAAAAACGATGCTTCATACCCAAAAAATGTTGTTTCTGGGCACAAAAATAATGCTTTTTTCTTGAATACCGAAAAAGATTTGTATATTTGTGCCATAATTCTTCAAAATATGGTATGAAAGAGCTACATATTGACCTCAAATTCCATTTTTATGCCCTCCAAGAGCTGAATAATGACGACCGCGAGCTCATAGAAACGGCGAAGATGATGACCGGGAACAGTTATTCGCCCTATTCCCACTTTCAGGTGGGGGCTGCCCTGCGACTTAAGGACGGCAGTATCTTCCGCGGCAGCAACCAGGAGAACGCGGTGTTCCCCGTAGGCATCTGTGCCGAGCGCAACGCCTTCTTCGCCGCCTCTGCCAATGCTCCGGATGTGCCGCCAGTGTGTCTGGCCATTGCCGCGCAGACCGAAGGCTGTTTCACCGAGAAGCCGGTGACGCCGTGCGGCTCCTGCCGACAGGCCCTGCTCGAGGCGGAGATACGCTTCCACCAGCCCATACGCATCCTACTCTACGGCACCGAGGGCGTCTATGAGATTCCGAGCATGCAGTCCCTCCTACCCCTCACCTTCGACGGCTCTGAACTCGCATGAAGCACTACCTCCTACTCGTCCTGCTTCTCTTCGGCGGCATCAATGTATGCCCGGTCTTCGGCGGCTGCCCCTCGGCGAGTCCCGACCCGAGCGGCTCGGCTCCCGGGAAGAAGGGGAAGGCGAAGAAAGTCGTCACCTACGACGACCTCCTGCCCCAGCCCGATGAGCTCCCGGCCTCGCTCACGCCGCAGGCTCCCTTGGACAACGACCTCGTGATTGCTGCCCAAGAGGTGATGCACTCTCCCAACCAGCAGCTGCAGGGCATCGACGTCTCTCACTACCAGGGACGCATCGACTGGCGCGCCGTGGCACGCAGCGGTGAGGTCAGCTATGTGTATATCAAAGCCACCGAGGGCGAAAAGCTGGTTGACGACACCTACCGGCAGAACCTCCTCGGGGCACGCAGGGCTGGGCTGCGCGTGGGAGCCTACCACTTCTACCGTCCGAAGGCTAGTGTGAGTCTGCAGTTCCAGAACTTCGCACAGACGGTGAACATCAGCGAGGTGGACCTCATACCCATCATTGATATCGAGAGCCGCGGCCGCGACCCGCTGCCCATCTTCCAGCGGAAGCTGAAGCAGTTCATCGACAAGGTGGAACACCACTATGGGGTGCGACCCATTCTCTACACCTCGCGCGACTTCTACAACAAGTACCTCTCCGGGCCCTTCACCAACTATAAATATATGATCGCGCGCTATCACCCCGACGTCCCACAGCTCTGCGACAATGCTGCGTTCGTCATGTGGCAGTACTCCGCCACCGGCAGCCTGCCCGGAATTCGGCACCACGTAGACCGCAGCTGCTTCATGGACACCTACTCTCTCTCGGACATCCTCCTGCCCACATACGAGAGGTAGCAGTAATCAATTCAATACTTCTTAAACCCCTTAAACTCCTTAACCCCTTAAACCCTTTAAACTCTTTAACTTTTCAATTTTCACTTTACCATGCATATCGCCATCGCAGGAAACATCGGCAGCGGCAAGTCGACGCTCACTCGGATGCTGGCCCAGCACTACGGCTGGACGCCACGCTTCGAGCCCGTAGACATCAACCCCTACCTCGAAGACTACTATAAGGATATGAGCCGCTGGTCCTTCAACCTGGAAGTATATTTCCTCAAGCAGCGATTCCGCGACCTCCTCGAGATTGCCAGCTCACCCGAGACCATTATACAGGACCGAAGCATCTATGAGGGCGTGTATGTCTTCACCGCCAACAACCGCGCCATGGGCAACCTCAGCGACCGGGACTTCGAGACGTATATGGAGCTCTTTGAGCAGATGACGGAAATCGTTCGCTACCCCGACCTGATGATCTACCTGCGCTCGTCTGTCCCCCACCTCGTACAGAACATCCAGAAGCGGGGAAGGGACTACGAGCAGACTATACCCATCGACTACCTCCAGGGACTGAACAAGCTCTACGAGGACTTCATCTACAAGAAATACCGGGGCCGAGTGCTCACCATCGACGTCAATGATATCGACTTCCAGCACCGCCCCGCCGACTTCGCCTCCATCATCGATCGCATCGACACCACCCTCTTCGGACTCTTCCCCGAATGATTGAATTCTCTTTTTTCAATATTTCAATATTTCAATTTTCACTTTACCATGCATATCGCCATCGCAGGAAACATCGGCAGCGGCAAGACCACACTCACCAAGATGCTCGCCCGCCACTACGGTTGGAAGCCCAACTTCGAATCTGTAGAATTCAACCCTTATCTCGACGACTTCTACGCAGATATGGCCCGTTGGTCATTCAACCTGCAGGTCTACTTCCTCAACAAACGCTTCAAGGACGTCGTAGAAATCTCCAAGTCCAACGAGACCATCATCCAGGACCGCACCATCTTCGAGGATGCGCGCATCTTCGCCCCCAACCTCCACGCACAGGGCTACATGTCGGACCGCGACTTCGCTAACTACTCCGACCTCTTCGACCTGATGATATCGCTCGTGAAGCTACCCGACCTGATGATCTACATCCGGTCCACCATCCCAAACCTCATCGCACAGATCCAGAAGCGGGGACGCGAGTACGAGCAGACCATACGCATCGACTACCTCCAGGGACTCAGCGCCCGCTACGAGGACTGGATCAAGGACTACAAGGGCAACCTCATCATTGTCGATGGCGACACCTGCAAGTTCGAGGCCAACCCCGAGGACTTTCGCTCCATCACCGACAAGATCGACGCCAACCTTTACGGCCTCTTCCCGGAGGTCTGACTCCACGTAACGAGGGGCGCGCAAGAGGAAGTGCACCCCGTTCACCGGATTCCAAAAGACAAAAAGAATCCCCGCTGCAGGAGGGCAGCGGGGATTACTGTTATCGGGAAGGAGAGGATCAGATGACCTTCTCCAACTTTGCAATGTTCTTGGCGACATCCTCGTCTGTGACCTCGTAGTTCTGGAGGTTGCCGGAGAGGTACTGGTCGTAGGCGCTCATGTCGATGAGTCCGTGGCCGCTGAGGTTGAAGAGGATAACCTTCTCCTCGCCTGTCTCCTTGCACTTCAGGGCTTCGCGGACGGTAGCAGCGATTGCGTGGCAGCTCTCGGGAGCGGGGATGATACCCTCGGCGCGGGCGAAGAGCGTACCGGCCTCGAAGCTCTCGAGCTGTTGAATATCCACAGCGCTCATCAGTCCATCCTTCAGGAGCTGGCTGACGATGACGCCGGCACCATGGTAGCGCAGACCGCCAGCGTGGATGTTGGCAGGCATGAAGTTGTGGCCAAGGGTGAACATCGGCAGCAGCGGGGTATAACCAGCCTCATCGCCGAAGTCGTACTGGAACTGTCCGCGGGTGAGCTTCGGGCAGGATGCGGGCTCGGCAGCAATGAACTGCGTCTTCTTGCCTTCGAGGATGTTGTGACGCATGAAGGGGAAGGCGATGCCGCCAAAGTTGGAGCCGCCACCGAAGCAGGCAATCACCATATCGGGATATTCGCCGGCCATTGCCATCTGCTTCTCAGCCTCAAGGCCAATCACAGTCTGGTGCAGCGCCACGTGGTTGAGCACGGAACCCAGTGTATATTTACAGTTCGGGGTATTCATGGCGAGCTCAATGGCCTCGGAGATGGCGGTGCCGAGAGAACCCTGGTTCATCGGATCGCGGGTGATGATATCCTTACCGGCGCGGGTGGACATAGAGGGAGAAGCCTCCACGGTGGCACCGAAGGTCTGCATGATGCTGCGGCGATAGGGCTTCTGGTTGTAGCTGATCTTTACCTGATATACGGCGCATTCCAGTCCGAAGACCTTGGCGGCATAACTCAGGGCGGCACCCCACTGTCCGGCACCTGTCTCGGTGGTGACGTTGGTCACACCTTGAATCTTATTATAGTACGCCTGCGGGAGAGCGGAGTTAAGCTTATGGCTGCCCACAGGGCTTACGCTCTCGTTCTTGAAGTAGATGTGTGCGGGTGTTCCCAGTGCCTCCTCCAGACCGTAGGCTCGCACCAGCGGTGTGGAGCGATAATATTTATACATGTCGCGCACCGGTTCGGGGATATGAATCCAGGGATCGGTCTGATTCATCTCCTGACGTGCCAACTCTTCAGCGAAGATGGGGAACAAATCCTCTGCCTTCAACGGCTGCTTCGTACCCGGATGCAAGGGAGGAAGGGGTTTGTTTACCATGTCGGCCTGAATGTTGTACCACTCGGTTGGGATCTCGCTCTCGGGCAAGAAGAAACGTTTCTGTTTTTCCATAAAACGTGTTTTATTAATAGGTGAATAAATAATTTCGGCGCGAAGGTACAAATATTATTGAAAACAAACACTACATTTCCGACATTTTTTTCGTTTCAAGGCGGAAAAATTGTAAGTTTGACATCTTAACTACGACTTTGCAACCAAAAAGACATTATTTCTCACTCCTTAAGCGTGGAATTGACATCTAAAATCTACGTAGGCAAGACTTCGCGGAATGTTTTTCACTTATCTTTCTCAAAATGCTGATAGTCCTTGGAACTGCGCCAGGCACCGCCCCAGCTGAAACCGTGCTGAACGAACAGGCGATAAGCCAAGTCCTGACGATCGATCTTATGAACGAAACGGCGAGAGCGGTCCACATAAGGAGCTGCCGTCGAGGGCTGGATGAAGAGGGTGCCGTCGCGACGCGTCTTCACGCAGGGATTATACAGTGGATTAAGGTCTACTGCCAACCCTCGTGCATGGGCAGAGAGTTTGGAACTTCCCTTGATGACACGGAAGCAGAAGCAGCTGGTATTGTTGGCGCGCATCTGTTGTTCGTCGTCGGCGTCGAAGTCATCGGGCAGCTGAATCCGCTCGATGGGATAGCGGGCCACATAGAGCTGGCGGAAGATATCGAGGAGGTCGTCGGCAATAGCACGATTACATACCATCTCACCTACCCTTTCCTTCCCCTCGAAATCCATGTACTGCAACCTTAGATAACGCAGGTCCGAACGCTGTATATAATCATTCTGATGATAGGTCTTCCCCTGCATTCGCGTCCAGATGGAATCCGGAATGGCAGTTGCAAAGAACGTGCTATCGGTGCACGTCTGGGCAACCGACAACAAGGAAAAGAAGAAAAGAAGGGTACAAAACAGCCGCCTCATACTGTCAAGCGTTTTCGCAATGCCTCCTCCCACGGCTGGTTCTTCTCCACGAGCAACGTATGAATGCCCAGTGAGGCTGCGGTAGCAATATTTGCAGGACTGTCGTCGAGGAAGATGGTCTCCTGCGGAAGAATACCTGCATCGGTCAACATATACTCAAAGATTCCGGCATCGGGTTTCATAATGCCCACCTCATACGAAGTATAACACTTTTCAAGATAACTGCTTAGCGGGCGATGCGTCTGGCTGAAGTCTGCACTCTCCGCCCACGCCTGCACATAAGGATTCGTGTTCGAGAGTAGGAATGTGCGATAGCCCTCGGCCTTCAGCTGATCGAGCACGCGCAGTTTCTCCTCGTCCATAGGATTACCGACGTAGCCCAACCAAGCTCCCAGCACGTCGTCGTATGTCAGCGAGCGGTGACAGAGTTTTTCAAGTTCCAGGCGGAATTCCTCGACACCGATGCGTCCCGACTCCAGGAGCTCGAAGACTCCTCGTTGATGATAGCGGTCCAAACGCAGGTCGGCATCCACTAAGCCTATCGCCTTAAAGGTTTCTACAGCGTGTTCATAGGCGAGGTCGAAGAGTACGCCACCGAAGTCGAAAGCGATGTTTCTGATCATAGACGTCCTCCTGCTTTTTCATCGAGGTAACTATCCTTGAAACCGAGGAAGTAGAGCACGCCGTCGAGACCGATTGTATTGATACTCTGCTTGGCGTTGGCCACCACACGAGGCTTGGCGTGGAAGGCAATACCCAGACCTGCCTCGCCGAGCATCGGAAGATCGTTGGCACCGTCGCCGACGGCAATAGCCTGCTGTAAGTCTACCTTCTCCACCTGTGCGATCAGTCGCAGGAGTTCGGCCTTGCGGCGTCCATCGACAACCTCGCCCACATAGTTACCCGTGAGCTTACCGTCTTCGCCTACTTCGAGTTCGTTGGCATAAACATAATCGATGCCCCAGCGCTTCTGGAGGTACTCGCCAAAGAACGTGAAGCCGCCGGAGAGGATTGCAATCTTATATCCATAACGCTTGAGAACATACATCAGGCGGTCGGCACCCTCCGTAATGGGCAGGTGTTCGGCAATCTCCTGCATCACGCTGATGTCTAACCCCTTAAGGAGTTTACAACGTTCCGTGAAACTCTCTTTGAAGTCAATCTCGCCGCGCATTGCCCGAGCCGTGATCTCCTTCACCTGCTCTCCTACTCCAGCCCTCATCGCCAGCTCGTCGATAACCTCGGTGGTGATGAGCGTGGAATCCATATCGAAGCAGATAAGGCGGCGCATGCGGCGGAACATATTATCGCGCTGCAGGGAGCAGTCGATCTCCATCTCGGAACTCAGGTGCATCAGGTCGGCCTGCAAGGCGGTGCGATCCTTAGGTTCACCACGAAGCGAGAATTCGATGCAAGCCCGAACGCCTTCGCGGGGACCATCGAGCGGAGCACGACCTGTCAGACGCTTGATGGCGTCGATATTGAATCCCTGCTTGGCAACGATATTGGCAACGGCCGCCATCTGACGAGCCTCGAGCTTACGGCCGAGGACGGTGAGAATGAAACGGTTCTTACCCTGACGGCCCACCCACGCTGTGTAGTCCTCGCGGCTTGTGGGCGAGAAACGGACATTCACTCCGAGTTCCGAAGTCTTGAACAGCACATGTTTCATCACATGACCGCTGGCTTCTTCGTTGACACGAATGAGAATGCCCAAAGAGAGCGTGTTGTGAATATCCGCCTGGCCAATATCAAGTACATCGCAGCCATAGCGGGCAAGGATTTCCATTATGGAAGCGGTGAGGCCAGGACGGTCCTCACCGGTAATCTGAATAAGGATGAGTTCTTCGTTCATAAGGGAGAAAACTGTTTAATTGTGGTGCAAAGGTAGGAAAAAGTTTAAAGTTTAGTGTTGAAAGTTTAAAGTTTTTGCTTGGAATGGTATAAAAAAGTAGCATTTTAGCCTCTTATGAGACGAAAAGCGGAGAAAAATGAGGCTCATGAATAAAAAAACGAGCCAGTTTCTTGGTCAGTTCACAGAAATGCACTACTTTTGCAGCCGATTTCAGGCAAACGCCTCGCCAACATGGCTCAGTTGGTAGAGCAACGCATTCGTAATGCGTGGGTCGGGGGTTCGAGTCCCCCTGTTGGCTCCAGAAGCAAAAGTGAAGAAGAAAACCGCAGATTATCCATCGTATTGTGGGTGTCTGCGTTTCTTATGTTTATTTGCACGCGCGCACATGAAGAAAACATGGAAATACCTACTCTGGGGCTTCGGCGCACTCGTCGTCGTGGCCGCAGCATTCGGTTTCTGGAGTTGGAGAGGCCTGACAGGCTCCCCCTTCGAAATTTCAGAGACGACCTACCTTTACATCCGTCCGATGGACACAGAAGCCGCCGTGAAACAGCAGCTGAAAGACGTCGCCAAGGCCAAGACCCTAAGAGGATGGACAGTAGCCCGATGGATATCGGATTTTCAGCCGCTGACGGGTCGTTATGCCATTGAGCCCGGAGAGTCGATGCTTGCCGTATTCCGGAAGCTGAAACACGGGCAGCAGGCTCCAGTCCGCTTCACCATTCCATCTGTCCGCCGACTGGAAAAGCTGGCGGGCATTATGGCACAGAAGCTGATGCTGGACTCCGCTGATGTGGCCTTCGCTTTCAGCGACTCCATCTTTGCCAGCAACTACGGCTACACGGTGGCCACACTACCTGCCCTATTCATCCCCAACACCTATGAACTCTATTGGAATACCTCGCTCGAAGCCTTTATGGAACGTATGCAGCGCGAGAACCACTCTTTCTGGAGCGCCAAGGAACGTAACGACCTGGCGGCACGTATGGGTATGAGCCACGAAGAGGTAGTAACGCTGGCCAGCATTGTGGACGAGGAGACCGCGAATAACGGCGAGAAGCCACGTGTAGCAGGAATGTATCTCAACCGGTTACGAATCGGTATGCCACTTCAGGCAGATCCCACCGTGAAGTTTGCCCTCGGCAACGACACGTTGCGCCGCATCCTGCTGGAGCACCTTCGCATCGATAATCCCTATAACACCTATCGCAACCAAGGCCTGCCTCCAGGACCTATTCGGGTGCCATCTGTGGCTGGCATCGACGCGGTGCTGAACCACGAGTCGCACGACTACCTCTATATGTGCGCCAAGGAAGATTTCAGTGGTACCCACAACTTCGCACACTCCTATGCAGACCACCTGAAGAATGCACGCCGCTACCAACAGGCACTGAATGCAAGAGGTATCCGGTAATTGCAAATTCTCTAAATCGTCAATTAGTGGACGCTTTCAATCGTGAAATCGTCAAATCCGCGAAATCGTCAAATCGTAAAATTGTCAAATCTTCAAATCTCCCCATATGTCATCAACCCTGAGATTTCAAGTCGTCGGAGAGGCTTTTAAGAAACGCCCCGTAAAAGTACTTAGCCCCAACGAACGCCCGTCGGAGTTCTTTGCCAAATATGTCTTCAACCGCCAGAAAATGATGCGCTACCTGCCCGCCGAGGTATTCCAGAAGATGGTAGACGTGATGGACAACGGTGCCACACTGGATATGGCAACAGCCGACGCTGTGGCCGAAGGTATGAAACGCTGGGCCATGGAACAAGGTGCCACACACATCACCCACTGGTTCCAGCCGCTGACGGAAGGTACCGCGGAGAAGCACGACGGCTTTGTGGAACACGACGGAAAAGGTGGAATGGTCGAAGAATTCACGGGAAAACAGCTGGTGCAGCAGGAACCCGACGCCAGTTCCTTCCCCTCGGGTGGCATACGCTCTACCTTCGAGGCACGAGGCTATTCAGCATGGGACCCGGCATCCCCCGTCTTCGTGATTGGCGACACGCTGATGATTCCCACCGTCTTCATCTCTTATACCGGCGAGGCACTGGACTTCAAGGCTCCCCTGAAGAAAGCCCTTCACGCTGTGGACAAAGCCGCCACAGAAGTGGCACGGCTCTTTTATCCCGAAGTGAAGAAAGTCGTCTCGAACCTTGGCTGGGAACAAGAATATTTTCTCGTCGACGAACAGCTATATGCCGCCCGGCCAGACCTTGTGATGACAGGCCGTACGCTCTTGGGCCACGACTCCGCCAAGAACCAGCAGATGGACGACCACTACTTCGGGAGTATTCCTGAGCGCGTGGTAGCTTTCATGCGTGATTTGGAGATTCAGGCACTGGAGCTGGGCATTCCCTGTAAGACGCGCCATAATGAATGCGCTCCCAACCAGTTTGAGCTGGCTCCTATCTTTGAGGAGACGAACCTCGCCGTGGATCATAACATGCTGTTAATGATGCTTATGAAGAAGGTGGCCCGCAAGCACGGCTTCCGCTGTCTACTTCATGAGAAGCCCTTCGCCGGCATCAACGGAAGCGGCAAACATAACAACTGGAGCCTCTCGACAGATACAGGAATCCTGCTACATAATCCGGGAAAGACGCCCCTGGATAACTTGCGCTTCATCACCTTCATCGTCGAAACGCTGATGGCCGTATGGAAACACAACGGACTGCTGAAGGCCAGCATCGTCAGCGCCACCAACGCCCACCGTTTAGGTGCCAACGAGGCACCGCCTGCCATTATCTCCAGTTTCCTCGGCAAGCAGTTGAGCGAAGTGCTGGAACACATCGAGCATTCGGAATCCGCTGAATTGTCGGAATTCTCGGAGTTCTCGAAGGCCACTAAACACGGTGTACATCTCGATATTCCTCAGATTCCAGAACTGCTCATCGACAACACCGACCGCAACCGCACTTCGCCCTTTGCCTTCACCGGCAACCGCTTCGAATTCCGCGCCGTAGGTTCTGAGGCCAACTGCGCCAGTGCGATGATTGCCCTGAATGCTGCTGTTGCAGAAACACTTATGGACTTCAAGGCCCGGGTGGATTCATTGATGGAACAGGGCGTAGATAAGTTGCAGGCCATCCTTAAGTTGGTACGAGAAGACATACGCACCTGCAAACCCATTCATTTCGACGGCAATGGCTACAGCGACGAATGGAAGCAGGAAGCTGCCCGCCGCGGACTGGATGTAGAAGCCTCCTGTCCGCTGGTCATCGACCGCTATTTGGACGAAAGTAGTGTTGAGATGTTCCGCAAGACGCACGTCTTCAATCGTGCAGAACTGGAAGCACGCAACGAAATTAAGTGGGAGACCTACACGAAGAAGATCCAGATCGAGGCACGTATTTTCGGCGACCTCTGCCTGAATCATATTATCCCTGTGGCCACGCGCTATCAGAGCTCACTCATTGACAACGTCCACAAGACCGCACAGATATTCCCTGCCGAGATGGCTTCCAGCCTATCGGCCAACAACATCAACCTCATCCAGCAGATATCAGAGCACGCCAGCTACATCACCGAACACGTGGAGAAACTGGTCGAAGCCCGAAAGGTGGCCAACCGCATCGAGAGCGAGCGCGAGAAAGCTATCGCCTATCACGATACCGTGGCACCGCTCATCGAGGACATCCGATATCATGCCGACAAACTTGAGTTAATCATCGACGACGAGATTTGGCCCCTGCCGAAGTATCGCGAAATGCTGTTTATCAGCTGACAACACGCCCCTCTGCCGCCGATTGCACACGACACATGGAACCTTCGATGTTTGACACACTGCTGAGCCTGCCGCTGTTTCAGGGACTGGGACACGACGACCTCACGCGTATCCTCGAATCCACGCGTTTGGATTTTGAGACCATCGAAGAAGGTCACGTCCTGCACCATCAGGATCAGCCCTGCAACGGGCTGCTGTTCCTCCTCGAAGGCGAAGTCCTCTCCCAACGTCTCTCTGCCGATCGCTCGTGGAGCGTGGAAGAGACATTGGCTGTTCCTTCGGTCGTCGGACTTGAGGTCCTCTATGGCAGCACACGACATCACCTTCAAACGCTGACAACCGCCAGTACGTGCCGCCTGCTCTTCATCGACAAACGCACCATCAGCGCCCTGACAGCCTACTTCGAGGTCTTCCGGCTGAATGTGCTAAACCAGCTGACGACTGCCGTCGTTCGCAACGAACTCACCGACTGGCTGCCGGCAGAAGAGAATCTAAGAGGACGGATACGTGCCTTCATGCGAGCTCACGTCAGCCGGCCTGCCGGGCGCAAGCGTTTCAATATCCCGATGTGGATACTTGGGCGCTACCTCGGAGAAGACAAGCGCTACGTGTCCTACGCGCTGCACGAGATGCAAGCAGCCGGGCTCCTGATCCTGGAACGGAGGAGCATTGAGGTTCCGTCCTTCGAGGCACTGCTCAAAGCAGACCTGGGCAATTGAGAAGCAATAACAAGACGTTAAACTACAACCTTAAGAAATGAGAGATAATCCATTCTTCGTCAAGCATTATAAGACACCGCACGAGACGGCGCCCTTTACTGAGATACAGTTGGAGGACTATGAGCCGGCGATGCTCGAAGGTATCCGTCAGGACGAAGCCTTCATACAGAGTATCGTGGAAAATCCCGAGGTTCCGACCTTTGACAATACGATTGCCGTCACCATCGACGACGACCTCCTGGAACGGGTCACCAAGGTTTTCTTCAACCTGCTCTCAGCAGAGACAAACGATGAGATGGAAGCACTGGCTCAGAAGATGTCGCCCATCCTCACCGAGCACGCCAACAACGTCCTTTTCAATAAGGGTTACTTCCAGCGCGTTCAGACGGTGTGGCAACGCTACAAGGCTGGCGAAGAGCGCCCCCTTACGCCTGAGGAACAGATGCTGCTGGAGAAAGCATATGACGGTTTTGTCCGTGCCGGTGCGGCCTTGGACGAAGAGCATCAGAAGCGCCTAAGGGAAATCAACAACGAGATGAGCCTGCTCACGCTTCAGTTCTCACAGAACAACCTGAAGGAAACGAATGCTTTTGAGCTGCATATCACCGACGAGGCTGACCTCAGCGGCTTGCCCGACTCCGCTCGCGAAGCAGCTGCCCTCACCGCCAAGGAACGCGGTAAGGAAGGATGGCTCTTCACCCTGCACGCACCTTCTTATGGTCCTTTCATCACCTACGCCGACAACCGCGAGCTGCGCCGTCAGATGTATATGGCCAAGAATACCCTCTGCATCAAGGACAACGAGCAGAACAACGTGGAGATTGTTGGCCGCATCGTAAATCTGCGGCGTGAACGCGCACAGCTGTTGGGCTATAAGACCTTCGCCGACCTCGTCCTGAAGGAGCGCATGGCGGAGAAGGCACAGAACGTCTACGACCTGCTCGACAAGCTGCTCGATGCATACATTGAACCTGCACGCAAGGAAGTTGTTGAGATCGAGGCAAAAGCACGTGAGCTGGAGGGAGACGACTTCCAGCTGCAGCCGTGGGACTTCTCATACTACGGCCACAAGGTGAAGATGGAACGCTACAACATCGACGCCGAAATGCTGAGACCTTATTTAGAATTAGCACGCGTCAAGCAAGGCGTCTTCGGCCTCGCCACCCGCCTCTACGGCATCACTTTTGTGGAGAACAAGGAGATTCCCGTATATCATCCTGACGTTGTAGCCTACGATGTGCTGGACAAGGACGGTTCGTTCCTGGCGGTGCTCTACTGCGACTTCTTCCCCCGCAAGGGCAAGCAGAGCGGTGCCTGGATGACGAGCTATAAAGACCAGTGGATCAGCAAGGAAGACGGCAACAGCCGTCCGCACGTCTCGCTGGTGATGAACTTCACTAAGCCCACAGAGACCAAGCCTGCCCTGCTCACGTTAGGCGAGGTAGAGACATTCCTCCACGAATTTGGCCACGCCCTACATGGCATCTTCGCCAACACCCGCTTTGCCTCGCTTTCCGGCACCAGCGTGTATTGGGACTTCGTGGAGCTGCCCTCTCAGATTATGGAGAACTGGGCGGTAGAACCCGAGTTCCTCAACACCTTCGCCCAGCACTACCAGACGGGCGAACCTATCCCGCAGGATCTCATCGACCGCATCGTGGCCAGCCGCAACTTCAATGTTGCCTACGCCTGCATCCGGCAAGTCAGTTTCTGCCTGCTCGACATGGCGTTCTACACACTGGAACAACCTTTCGATGCCGACCTGCAGACGTTCGAACACGAAGCCTGGAAACGTGCACTGCTCTTCCCCACCGTTCCCGGCACCTGCATGACGGTCCAGTTCGGTCATATCATGTCCGGCGGTTACGCCGCTGGTTACTACAGCTATAAGTGGGCCGAAGTGCTGGATGCCGACGCCTTCTCTGTCTTCAAGGAACACGGCATCTTCGACAGCGAGACAGCTCAACGCTTCCGCGACTGCATCCTCTCCAAAGGCGGCACGGAACACCCCATGACACTATACAAACGCTTCCGCGGAAGCGAACCAACCATAGAAGCATTACTCAAAAGAAATGGCATCAAATAAGAATCTCGATCTTCGCTACCTGCGCATGGCACGCATCTGGAGCGAAAACAGCTACTGCATCCGACGTCAGGTCGGAGCACTTGTCGTCAAGGACAAGATGATCATCAGCGACGGCTACAACGGCACACCCTCCGGTTTCGAAAACATCTGCGAGGAAGACGGAGTCACAAAACCCTACGTCCTTCACGCCGAGGCCAACGCTATCACCAAGATTGCCCGCTCAGGCAATAACTCCGAAGGAGCCACGCTCTACGTGACCGACTCGCCCTGCATCGAATGTGCGAAGCTCATCATTCAGGCTGGCATCCGACGGGTAGTCTTTGCCCGCTCCTACCGCCTCACCGACGGCATCGACCTCCTCAAGCGGGCAAACATCGAAGTGGTGCACATGCCCATCGATGACTTCGAGTAATCCCACCTTACTCCCCATTCACACCATTTGTCCCATTCGCCCTATTAACACTATTAGTCCAATACGTTCTATTAGCCACATTTCCACATCATGAATACAAAATCACGTCTCGTCCCACTGCTGCTGGCCATCGCTGTCGTCGTGGGAATCCTGATTGGCACCTTCTATGCCAATCACTTCTCGGGCAACCGCCTGAGCATCATAAACACAGGCAGCAATAAGTTGAACTACCTGTTGCAAATCATTGACAATAACTACGTGGACACGGTGAATGTCAACGAGTTGGTGGAGGACGCCATGCCCGTCATCCTCTCGGAGCTGGATCCTCACTCCAGCTACATTCCTGCTCAGGATGCCGAAGAGACGAACGAGGAGCTGCGCGGCAGCTTCTCTGGAATCGGAGTGCGCTTCACAGTGCAGAAAGACACAGTCAACGTGATGAATGTCATCAAGGGCGGTCCGTCGGAGAAAGTGGGCGTACTGGCCGGTGACCGTATCATCGCGGCCGACGACAGTTCACTCATCGGCATGGAAAATCGCGAAATCATGAAGCGACTGCGTGGGCCAAAGAACTCAAAGGTCAAGCTCACTATCCGCCGTCACGGATATAAGGAACCGCTAAACATTACGGTCGTTCGCGGCGACGTGCCTGTGGAAAGTGTGGACAGCTATTTCATGCTCGGCGGCAACACGGGCTACATCTCCATCGAGAACTTTGGCGAGAACACTTATCCTGAAATGCTGGTGGCGCTGGCACGACTGAACATGCAAGGCATGAAGAACCTCATCGTGGACCTGCGCGGCAACCGGGGCGGATATATGCAGACTGCTATTCAGATGGTCAACGAATTCCTTCCAGGCGGAGAGCTCGTGGTCTATACAGAAGGTCGCAAGAGCGAACGCGAAGAATACCGCACTGATGGCCGGGGAACCTTCCAACGTCTGCCGCTGATTGTACTGGTCGACGAAGGTTCTGCCTCTGCCTCCGAAATCTTTGCCGGAGCCATTCAGGACAATGACCGAGGCACCGTCATCGGTCGTCGTTCCTTCGGCAAGGGACTGGTGCAACAACCCATTGAGTTCAAGGACGGCAGCGTGGTACGTCTGACCATTGCCCGCTATTACACCCCCTCTGGCCGTTGCATCCAGAAACCCTATGAGAAGGGACATGGCGAAGAGTACGAAAACGACCTTATGGCCCGCTACGAGCGCGGAGAGTTCTTCTCTGCCGACAGCATTCATCAGGACGGACCGGAGTATCAGACACGTCTCGGACGCACCGTCTACGGCGGCGGTGGCATCATGCCAGATATCTTTATCCCCGAGGACACCACACTCTACACCAGCTATTTCAAGGAAGCCCAATGGACGGGACTTACCATCCAGTTCGCCTTCCTCTTTACCGATGAGAACCGTGAACAGCTCGGCCGCTTCGACAGCGTTGATGAGATGGAGAAATGGCTCAAGCGCCAGAACCTGCTCGAGAAGTTCGCCCGCTACGGTGAGGAACATGGTCTGAAGCGTCGCAACCTGATGCTCCAGCGCAGCGCCCCGCTGTTCGAGCGTAGCATTATATCAAACATCATCTACAACGCCCAGGATCAGGCTTGGAGACTGCAGTACCTGAGCAAGGACGATCCCGCCGTACAGCGCGCCCTCCAGCTCTTCGAAGAGGGTAAGTCCATGCCCGAAGCACCTCAGGAAGAGAAGGAGGACGAAAGCAAAGTAACCGCAAGCTTGAGAAGCTGTGGCGAAGCACGCCCCCACGTCATCACATCCCGCATCGCACAACTATACGTTTAGACAATTATTACTGGTGAGACAATGGCGTCCCACTAATGGGACAACCGAATTCCACTATTGGAATTGAAGAATTCCACCGCTGGAACTCCCCTTTACATTATGACGAAGCAAGAGATACGACAAGAGATACGACGCCGCAAGGCTGCCTGCTCCCAGGAGGAACGGGCGCTCTTGTCGCGCGAAGTCATAGCGAAGCTCACGGCAAGCCCCTGTTGGCAGCAGGCTCAGGTAATACTCCTCTACCATTCGCTGCCCGATGAAGTTTGCACACACGACCTCATCAGCCAGGCCTGCAATGAAGGCAAGCGCGTGCTGCTGCCTGTTGTCGTCGGCGATGAACTCGAGCTGCATGAATACCAGGGAGAAGGATCGCTCGTCGAAGGTGCCTTCCGCATTCAGGAGCCCACGGGCAGCATCTTCACGAACTACAAGTCCATCGACCTCGCCGTCATTCCCGGGGTAGCTTTCACGGCTGACGGGCAACGGCTGGGACGTGGTCGCGGATACTACGACCGCCTTTTATCCCGCATTCCCGGTGTCTATAAAATCGGCATCTGCTGGCCCTTCCAACTTCTTCCGTCCCTACCGACAGAGCCGCACGACCTCCCGATGGACGCCATCATCTGTTAGCCTTTCATCACCAACGGCCTCCGCCACCTGGCATGTTGCCACCGCCACCGCTCGTGTATGACGAGAGGCTGACGGAGGTTCCGCCACTAAAAGTTCCTCCTTCATTACCCAGACCACCGAAATAAGAAGTGCCTCCGCTGACACTGACGCCAGACGTCAGCGTTGGTTGCGATGCGCCTGAGACGACGAGACCAGAGCCGCCGCCCGACGGGGTCTGGAACGAGAAGGTGCTTGAGCCTACCGTCAGCGCATACCATGTGCCAGGCGTCCACGATGAAGCCTGATAGCATGATTGTGTGAGCTGCGAACCGCTCTCCAACCCACCCACTGCGATGATGGTTCCTCCCGTTACGTATAGTTTCTTCTGTTGTTCACTGTTGGCATCAATGGCCACCTCGGGCGAGCCTGAACAGATGGCATAGACGGTGCCACCTTGGATATAGCAGTTGCCGTTGGCATCCAATCCGTCGTTGTTCTGTCCGTGGGCATAGACGTAGCCTCCACCAATGGTCATATCACCCTTAGAATTGATGGCATCGTCGTAGGCATAGCTTGCCACTTCGCCACCAGTAATATTCAGCGTGCCTTTGGTTTCGATACCTTCACCTTTGTTTCCGCTGGTGCGGACCCAGATTCTGCCTCCGCTGATGGTGATGTTGCCATCTGTCTTGATGCCCTTTGGCGAAGAGGTATCATTATTGCTCTGATACTGTCCGCCCGAGGTTACGACATAAACACTGCCGCCGTTGAAGAAGGCCTCCATATCGACGTTGATTCCCTTTCCGCCCGAACCGGTGCTCTTCAATCTCAACTCGCCGTCGTTGATGGTGAATGTCGAGTCGGCCTTGATGCCCGCTGCACCTTTGGCCTCGCGCTCGTCGCTGTCGTAGGTTCCATTACCTGTATTCAGCACGGTGGTTCGTCCGCCGTTCACAAAGATATGGCTCTCGCTGTTAACGCCCTTTGCCGCTGCTGCCGACACCTCGACATTCAGGATACCGCCATTGATGAATACGCCATCGTTGGCTTTGATGCCGTGGTTGGCAGTTGATTTCACGTAGATATTGTTTCCCTTATTGAAGACGATGTAGTCTGCTGAATGAATGCCGTTGTTCGTATTGCCAGTGACGCTGAGTTGTCCGCTGCCGTTGAAGAGCAGCTTGCCCTTGCAGTAGAGCGCACCCTTATGACTACCGCCCGAACCGTCGGCCAATGTGTTTGCTGTGCCGTCGGCAAGAATGATGAAAGCCCGTTTGCCACTGAGCAGGTTGAGCGCCGCCGAATCAGGATTGGTGATATTAACTCCATGGAGCTTCACCGCGTACTTCTTGTCGCCCAGTACGGTGAAAGAACCGTTACTGGTGGTGCCGCTCACCACATAACACACCTTCTTCGTCGAGCCGTGATTCGCTGTCACGTGACCGCCACTGACCGTCACCTCCACGCCATTCTCCGTTTTCGCCATGGGATTCGAGAGGTCGATGTTCACCTCGGTTGTAAAATCGCTGGTCGACAGTACGTCCTCCTCGTCGGGGAAGTACTCAGAGGCTGTTGTCGTGGGTTCTGCCGTAGTCTTGTCTATTGCGATGTCAAACGTCGCCAGCTCACCAGTCGTCGTTGAGTTGCCGTTCCCGCCAAACATTCCGCCACCGTTGTTCCCTCCATTGGTACTATTATTTATATCTTCATACGGGTCATCTGACATGCAGCCCGTCATCACGCTAATGAACGCTGCAAGTACAGAATAAAACAGTATCTTCTTCATGCATGCTGTAGTTTTTGTTGTTTCGATTCTCATATCTCTTTCAGTTTAATTATTTCGGCTGCAAAGGTACACATATTAGCCGAACCCTCAAAATATATTCAGCGAAAGGCAGGAATCCTTCAGTAAAAAGCAGCGGTCTGGCCGGCAACGTGAAAAATAATCTTTTGTACGAACGACCAACAATAATAATAAGGAACGATAAAAAACAACCGACGACAGACTACTTGAAATCCACGGTTGCCCAGGGAATCCACTTCTGTACTTCCTTGTCCTGAAGAGTCTCGTCAACAAATTGGATGACGGTATTCGCATCCTCCTTACCCAGCAGGAACCTGTCGAGGAAAGCCTCGACCTCTGGATACTGGCTTTCGGGGAGCTGGCAGTGTCCGTGCTTGCCCTGAATAGAAAAGCCCATGCGATCCTCAATTCCGAACCGCTTCCAAACCTCACGGGCAGCCACACAGCTGACGTAGGCAGCCTCATCGGCCAACCATTCATAATCCGTGTTGCCAAGCACTAACAAGGCACGAGGACAGATGAGAGCACAAAGCTCATGGTGGTCATAAGGAAGTCTCGACACATTCTCATCCTTCCATTCCCACATGGATTTCTTGAACCAGTGTTCATCGGTAGCACCCAGTTTCTCGACCTTACCCAAGGTCTCCGAAACACGCCATGCAGCGGCTCCGCCGCCACCCGGTTCCTGAGCAATGGTAAGAGCTATTCGTTCATCAAAAGCCCCGGACCAGAGAGCCATCTTACCGGCATAGGAGCAACCTGTCACGCCTATGTGCTGCAGATCTATCTTACTGGCAGCCCCCACAATCTCCAGTCCGTCGATGATGCGGCTCACGCCCCAGGTCCACATAGAGTATGCGCCGTTGTCAACCAGTTCCGGATAAAGACGGTCGAACTCATACTCACCACGATCCTTCTTCTGACCGCCGCCAAAACCTCCGAACTGCGAGTAGCTGTTGACCTGTCCCTCGCTGAATCGCATCGTTGCAATCTTGCGCTCGCTGAAGAACTGACGCGGAAGGCTGTTGTGAGAAGTTCCAATCATGAGCGGGAACGGACCGTCACCCTCAGGATATGATATCTTAGAGGTTATGGTCAGCATCTCGCCGTTACGATGGACAATTACGGTTAAGGTACTATCTTCAAGCTTTGCCTCGATATCCTTCTTGTCAACCATCGGCTTCTCGCCGACCTCATAATGCTGGAGTTCGCGAACGATCTCGGCGCGACGTCTTTCCCAATCCTTGAATTCCTTCACCTGTTCGTTGCTGTTTGAGAATTCAAACGGGTTCGTCAGAGCTGCAGAGACGATGGCCTCCTCTACGGTGGGGAATTTGGGTGCAGGATATCCGGCACCTGTAAACTCCTGATCATAAACAAGAGGGATTGATTTCTGTGCCATTACCGGCATCACAGCTATTGCCGCAAGGGCAAGCATAAGGGACTTGATATTTTTCATTTTGGTTCTGTTATTTCCTTGCCACGGCAGAAGCGGTGCTCGATCTGGCGGTCGTCGCCCAGATAGATATATCGCTCCAAACGTTCCAGCAGCGAATAATTATCGTGATTCAGGTCGCGGTCGTCGATAACGAGGGCATCGAACTCATAACCAGGCTCGAAGCTTCCTACTTGACCGAAGAAGCTGCCTGCCGACTTGGTTGCCATCCAGAACGCTTCTGACAGGGAAAGGAAGGCACATTCATGGTTCTGCTGATAGAGGATCTTGCTCACCTGTATGGCATAGACCATCGTACGGAAGATGCTCAGGTCGTGACCTCCGCTGATATCACTTCCGAGTCCCACCTGCAGTCCCTCGTTGAGGAACTTACGGATGGGAGCCATGCCCGATGCCACATTGAAATTCGACGTGGGACAGTGGGCCACCATCACACCGCGGCGTTTCATCAGCTCCAGTTCCTCCCCATCGGTCCATACGCAGTGTGCCATCACGGTAGGTGTCTGCCCGAAGAGGCCGTATTGGTCATAGGCATCACCATAGCAGCTACTTTCCTGCTCCAGCGACTGCACCAGAGCAATCTCTGACTTGTTCTCAGAGAGGTGCGACTGTACGGGCAGCTGGTGCTTGGCTGCCAATTCGCCACATAAGCGTAGCATATTTGGCGTACACGAAGGTATGAAGCGGGGCGTGATGATGGGTCGTACCAGCGCCTCCGGCTCGTTAAACTCCGCAATCAGTTCCTCATAGCCCTTCGTCATCCCTTCCAGAGATTCCAAGAGCTCGTCTGGGCAGTTGCGGTTCATGGCTACCTTACCCACAAGCGCCCCCATACCTGCCTCTTGAAAGAGATTCATCAGCAGCCGGGTGCTTTCAGTATGGATGGTGGCAAAAACACAGGCTCGCATGGTGCCGAAGCGCCACAGATCACGTACAAAGCGACGATACATCCTTTCGGCATAGCCCCTGTCGGCATATTTCATTTCCTCGGGGAACGTGTAGTACTGAAGCCACGGCAGCAGTTCCAAGTCCATGGCAATACCCTGATTCCTATACTGCGGTGCATGCACATGGAGATCATTCATCGCAGGTATCAGCAGACGGTCGCCAAAGTCAACGACCTCTGCATCCCCGCAATCCAGCGATGCCAGATCTGATGACACCCCGACCACCCGTCCATCGGCGCCTACGGCGAGATAGCCGTTCTCTATCACCTCGAAACGGTTTTGCTCCTTTGTGAAGAGGATGTGAGCTTTATAGACTTTCTTCATATCCATATCAACTGAAAATAATATTATCGATGACCTGTGCGCCAATAGCCTCATTCAGGCGGTGAGCCAACTGGCGACGACTGGCCATCATCTCTTGTCGAAGTACGGAGGAACGCAGACGGACGTAGAGCACACGGTTGCGGATCTGCAGGTCAACGGTGAGGTTAGCAATACCCTGCCCCATCACCTCGGGCCACGCCTCAATGAGCCGGTACTCGTTGTAGGGAGTCTCCAATCCTTCCTCACGCAAAAACTGCGACACGAGCAATCCCACCTGTTCTGCCTTCTGCTTTCTCATGGCTCAATCCTCCCATCGCTAACATGAAATAGACGGTAGTCACTATCCGTGCGCGCAAGGATCTGGTCCAGGTGGTCACGATTCGTGTCGGTAATGAATATCTGTCCGAAGCTGTCGCCTGAGACGAGGCGCACAATCTGCTCCACACGTGAGGCGTCGAGCTTGTCGAAGATATCGTCGAGGAGCAGCAAGGGAGCAGTCTGACTACCCGTACGGCGAAGGAAGTCGAACTGTGCCAGCTTCAATGCTATGAGGTAGGTCTTGTTTTGTCCCTGAGAGCCCTCGCGCTTGATGGGATAGCCACCCAACGTCATCTCTAACTCGTCCTTATGCACACCATGAAGTGAATAGCCAACGGCGAGGTCTTTATGGCGGTCGCGACGAATGATGTCGAGCAGCGGTCCGCGCTGAGCATGAGATACATACTGCAGGCCTACGGTCTCCTTCTCCTGGCTGATGTGGGAATAGATACGTTGGAAGATGGGCAGGAACTCTTCGACATAACGCTGGCGTGCTTCATAGATGATGCCGCCGTAGCGGGCCATCTCTTCTTCCCACAGGCTGAGCACCTCCACATCTGGAGCAGGCTCCTCCTGTTTCAAGAGGGCATTGCGCTGCGCGAGTGCCTTGTTGTAGTTGACCAATGCATCGAGATAGCGGTGGTCGGTCTGCGAGATGACGACATCGAGGAAACGCCGCCGCTCCTCGCTGCCTCCAGCAATGAGCAGGCTGTCCATAGGCGACACCATCACCAGCGGAATCAGTCCGATATGTTCCGCCAGGCGTTTATAGGGTTTCTTATTGCGCTTCAGCTGTTTCTTCTCGCCACGCTTCATTCCCAGATAAATCTCCTCGCGAACTCCATCTTCACGCTCAAAATGTCCTTGCAATACGCTGAAGTCCTCGCCATGACGGATGCAGGCCGAATCCAAACTCGTCGTGCTGCTCTTGCAGAGCGACAGGAAATGGATGGCATCGAGGAGATTTGTCTTCCCCTCACCATTCTGGCCTATCAGGCAATTCATTTTCGGAGAGAGCGAAAGGTCTGCCTGAGCGATGTTTTTGTAGTTTAATATGGAGATTTCACGTAGAATCATGGCCGTTGACACTCTAAAACCGGGACAAAAGTACAATTTCTTTGCCCGAAAAACGAAATAATCACAGAAAAAGTTGAACATCCGAAAGAAAATAAGTAATTTTGCCCCGCTTTTTGGCGCGATACGCGCACACATGAGCATATAATTAAGGAATAATTCAACAAAACTCATAAAAAGAAATGGCAAAGAAACAGAATCAAGCCGCGCCTCAGGACATCGAGGCAGTAACAAAAACCGAAGCATTCTTCGACAAGTATCAGAAACAAATCCTCTATGGCATCCTCGCTGTCATCGTTATCGCTGCAGCATGGATTGGCTATGTGCAGCTCGTGCGTAATCCGAACATCCAGAAAGCCAACGAGGCACTGGCCAAGTGCGAGGCTCTCTTCAACGCCGACAACTACGACAAGGCCCTCAACGGCGACGGACAGGGTTGCATGGGATTCCTGAAGGTGGCCGACGAATTCGGCAGCACCAAGGCTGGTAACCTCGCCCACCTCTATGCAGGTATCTGCTACGCTCAGACTGAAAAGTGGGAAGAAGCTAAGGCTGAACTCGAAGCTTTCGACGCTCAGGATGATGCTATGGTATCTCCTGCCGCCCTCGGACTGCTCGGCAACGTCTACGCCAACCTCGGCCAGAACGACAAGGCCATCGAATATCTGCTGAAGGCTGCCAAGAAGGCTGACAACAACAGCCTCTCGCCCACCTTCCTCATTCAGGCCGGTGAACTCTACGAGGCTCAAGGCAAGCCCGAGAAGGCTCTCGAATGCTACAACGAAGTCAAGACAAAGTATGTCAACTCCATGGCTTATCAGGAGATTGACAAGTACATCGAGCGTGTCAGCAAATAATGGCATCAGCCCAGCATAACCTCTCGTCGTACGATGCTACTTCGGTGCCCAGTGCCGAAGGTATGAGCTTCGCCATCGTCGTTGCAGACTGGAACGACCAGTATACCTACGCCATGGCAGAAGCAGCCATCGAGACGCTGAAGAAACACGGAGCCAACGAGGATGACATCATCGTCAAGCACGTTCCCGGCAGCTTTGAGCTCATTTATGGTGCGGCGTGGATGGTAGAAAACGAACAGGTGGATGCCGTCATCGCTATCGGATGCGTCATTCGTGGTGATACACCGCATTTCGACTACATCTGTCAGGGCACAACCCAGGGACTGGCTGAACTCAACCTCAAAGCCGAAGTTCCCGTCATCTACGGGCTGCTCACCTGTAACAACGCCGAACAAGCTGCAGAACGCTGCGGAGGACAACTGGGCAACAAGGGCACAGAATGTGCTGTGACCGCCATTAAGATGGTGGCCTACGGAGAAGACTGACACCCGCCCATCCCCGCCTGCTTTCGGCTTAACCAAACAAGGAGCCCGGTCCGCAAAGGGCTGGGCTCTTTGCTACAGACACCCCGAATGCCAAATATAGTGTACCCGACCATTCCCCCGTCGGAATAATTACAGAACTATGGCGAAAGAGAAACAGAAGACCATCAACATCAAGAACCGCAAAGCCGAATTCGACTACTTCCTGATGGAGAAATACACGGCAGGACTGGTCCTTACCGGAACGGAGATCAAGAGCATCCGTCTCGGCAAGGCAAGTCTTGTTGACACTTATTGCATCATCATTGGCGGAGAAGTATGGGTGAAGAACATGAACATTGCCCAGTACTTCTACGGCACCTACAACAACCACGCCGCCCGCCGCGACCGCAAGCTCCTGCTGAACCGACGCGAAATCAATCGTCTGCAGAACGCCACCAAGAGCCCAGGCACCACCATCATCCCCACCCTTCTCTTCATCGACGAGAACGGACGTGCCAAGCTCGACATCTACCTCGCACGAGGCAAGCACAGCTACGACAAGCGCGAGACGCTGAAGGAGAAAGAGGATCGCAAAGCCATAGACCGACAATTCAAACACAACTATTAACGTACCCGTAGACTTTCTCTCGGGTTCTGCATAATGAACACAACCCTCCGCGACACCCTACAGAACCACGACCGTCCGCTCGTTCTCGACGGCGCTATGGGAACCATGGTGCAATCCTATGGCTACAGGGAAGGCATCAGCGACCTACTCTGTCTTAACCAGCCGGATATCATTCGCGACATCCATCGCCGCTACCTTGCCGCTGGTGCAGACATTATCACCACAAACACCTTCAGTGCCCAGCGCGTATCCCTTGCCGACTACCACAGCGAACACCTCGTAGAGGAAATCAATGCGGCCGCCGTACGCCTGGCTCGCGAGGCCATTGCCGAAACGAACGGCCGTCCTCGTTTTGTCGTGGGCTCCATCGGCCCCACGAACAAATCGCTCTCCATGAGTCCCGACATCAGCGATCCCGCACGCCGCTCCATCACCTTCGACGAGATGTCTGCTGCCTACGAGGAACAGATGACAGCACTCATCCGTGCAGGAGTGGACGCCTTCCTCCTCGAAACTTTCTTCGACACCCTCAATGCCAAGGCAGCTCTCTACGCCGCCCAGCAGACGATGCGGGTCACAGGCCTTGAGGTGCCCATTATGCTCAGCCTCACCATCAGTGATCGTGCGGGTCGTGTGCTCTCCGGACAGACACTCGAAGCCGTCGTCGCTTCCGTGGCACACGCTCCCCTGCTCAGTATCGGCCTGAACTGCTCTTTTGGCGCGGCAGATATGATTGCCCCACTCCGACAGCTCAGGAGCATCATCGACAAGCATAACGCGCACGCGCACGTACCTTTATTTATTAGTGCTTACCCCAACGCCGGACTCCCCAACCAACTCGGGCAGTACGACGAGACACCGGAAAGTATGGCACAGCACGTGCGGCCCTTCCTCGAAGAAGGACTGGTGGATATCATCGGTGGCTGCTGCGGCACCACAGACGAACATATCAGGGCCATTCGGAAAGAAACAGACAGTTCGAAGACGAAACGGGCTGTTCCTTCTGCTGCAGCATCAGAAGGAAGTTCCTCCTTAACACTCTCCGGCCTCGAGCCCCTGGTGCTCACACCAGAAGTGGGATTTATCAATGTAGGTGAGCGCTGCAACGTTGCCGGCTCCCGCAAATTCCTGCGACTGATTCAGGAGAAGAACTACGACGAGGCCATCGCCATTGCCCGCAAGCAAGTGGACGACGGAGCGCTGATCCTCGATATCAATATGGACGACGGTCTTCTCGACACATGCGAAGAGATGTGTCATTTCCTCAACCTCCTCGCTGCGGAACCCGACATATGCCGCGTTCCCTTTATGATCGACTCCTCCAACTGGAATGTCATCAGGGCAGCCCTTCGCTGCATTCAGGGCAAGGCCATCGTCAACAGTATCTCGCTGAAGGAGGGCGAGGCCGTATTCCTCGACCACGCTCGTGAATTGCGACGTCTGGGTGCCGCCACCATCGTGATGGCTTTCGACGAAGAAGGACAGGCCACCACCTTCGAGCGCCGCACTGAGATTTGTCAGCGTGCCTATCGTCTGCTCGTGGAGGAAGTAGGCTTCCCGCCTGAGGATATCATCTTCGATCCCAACATCTTAGCGATAGCGACTGGTATGTCGGAACACGACGCCTATGCTGCCGACTTCATCCGCGCCACGGCCTGGATAAAGACACATCTGCCGGGGGCTCATGTCAGTGGTGGTGTCTCGAATCTCAGCTTCTCGTTCCGCGGCAACAACTACCTTCGCGAGGCCATGCACGCCGTATTCCTCTACCATGCCCGACAGGCTGGAATGGATATGGCCATCGTCAATCCTGCTACCAAGGTCACCTATGCCGACATCCCCGCCGACCAGCTGAGCATCATCGAAGATGCCATTCTCGCCCGGAGAGCTGACGCCTGCGAACGGCTTATCGACCTTGCAACATCCCTCAAAGAACAGGAAACGGTAGCGAAGGAACAGGCAGACAGCGCAGGCAATGGTCAAGCCGCCGCAAGTACCGCCGAATCCAGAGCCACTGCTACGGAGTCTTCCGTCGCAGCCCGCCTCATCTCTGCCTTGCGCCGCGGACAGACCGACACGCTCGAGACAGACCTTGAAGCCGCGCTGTCTCTCTATTCCTCGCCCATCGCAATCATCGAAGGGCCATTGATGGAAGGCATGAATCTCGTCGGTCAGCTCTTCGGAGAAGGAAAGATGTTCCTCCCGCAAGTTGTGAAGACTGCCCGCACCATGAAACGCGCCGTGGAAATCCTGCAACCGCATATCGAAGCCCAGCGCGCTGTTGTCACCGAGGCATCTCCCGAGGGTTCCGCGGCCAAGCAGAGACCCCGCATCCTCGTTGCCACGGTGAAAGGCGACGTGCACGATATCGGAAAGAATATCGTTGCCACCGTCATGGCATGCAACGGCTACGAAGTCATCGACCTCGGAGTCATGGTGCCGGCCGAGACCATCGTTGAGAAAGCACTGGAACTGAAGCCCGACGTCATCGGACTCTCAGGACTCATCACCCCCTCGCTGGAAGAGATGGTCCACACCGTCCACCTCCTGGCCGAAGCAGGCATCCGCATTCCGGTGATGATTGGCGGTGCCACGACCTCTAATCTCCATACTGCCTTGAAGATAGCTCCCGTCTATGGCGGTCCTGTCATCCATGTATGCGATGCCTCTCAGAATGCGCCTCTGGCAGCACCTTTCCTCGATCCCGCCACTGCTGAGGAAGCAGCAAAAGCCCTCTCCGAGGAGCAGGCCACCCTGCGCCGACAAGCCTCGCAAGTCCCTCCCTCATCCTCTCCCCTGCCCTTCGATGAAGCCCGCTCCAACAAACCCAATTTCTTTGAATAATATGCTTCCCACTCTCCCTGAATCACGTATCATTGCCGCTGCCGGAGAAGGCATGGATGCCTTCCTGCACCTCATCTCCGACACCATTCTCGAAGCCATCGGCGGCGAACTCAACGCCCAAACGATGCCCGAACTCAATGGCGAACAAATCACGCTCCTGGCCTATCGTATGCTGCACGACGAGGTCACCGACGGAGGATTTATTCAGCTGATTCACAATGGACTTGGCCCCTTCATTTTCCTCAATCCCTTTGCCAAGGCCATGCGTCTCTGGGGAGAAAAAGTGGAAGCAGACAGCGGCACCTCCGTCCTCCACGATTTCTCCAAACTTATCTACAAAGGACGCCAGCTCTACGAACAATATGGCGACGAGCTGACACGCCCGTGCAGCGAGGATGAATTCATGGCTCTCTTCGAGCAATATCCCGATTTCGATGACCTCGACGACACCTTCATCGAGAACGAGGAAGACATCACTGCCCTTATCGCCCATTATGTCGACGAAAACCTCGACCAATTCGTACAGATTCAAGCAGATAACTAACGACTGAGTGCCTTTTTAAACAAATAAAGCATAAAAGTTGGCTGCCAGAATCATAAAAAAATTAAAAATGTTTGTATAAGTTCAGAGAATATGCTACTTTAGCCGCGATTTTCACATATACCCGATGTATTATGGCTAAAAGAAGAGAACTGAAAAAGGCGATAAATCTGGTCAGTGCAGATTTGCTCATCGAGTGCTTAGCTGTTAAGCAGGCGAACCCGAACATCAAGGACGAGGATGTAGAGAACATCGCACAGAGTATCCTGCTCATGCAGGAAGATTTCATCAGCAGGCTCAGCCATGTGGATCGCAGACAGACTGGACGGTTCTTCGCTCAACTGCACGACGACCTCACGGTGAGCACCAATGAAATCATCGACCACATCTATCATCTTATCTGACAAACACTTTCCATATGATGCAGAAGTTCTTGCGATTCCTGCTCTATCGCTTGCTGGGCTGGCAAGTAGAAGTTACTATGACCCTGCCCGATAAATACATCATCGCCCTGGCACCGCACACCAGCAACTGGGATTTCATTATGGGACTGCTCTACAGCCGTGCCGAGGGCTTCCGTTGTGACTTCATGATGAAGAAGGAATGGTTCTTCTGGCCCCTGGGACCTATCTTCCGCAAGCTGGGAGGCATCCCGGTCTATCGCAGCAAGCACACCAGCCTCACCGATCAGTTGGCACAAGTGGCCCGCGAGCGCGACAAGTTCGGACTATGCATCACTCCCGAGGGCACGCGCAAGCCCACTGCCGAATGGAAGAAAGGATTCTATTACATCGCCCTGAAGGCAGAACTGCCCATCCTGCTTTTCGGTCTGGACTACGGACAGAAACGCATCGTCTGCACGAAAAGCATCATCCCCAACGGCGACATCGACGGTCAGATGCAGGAAATCAAAGAATACTTCCGCCCCTTCAAGGGCAAGAAACCAGAGAACTTCATCATCTGAACTTCATCATCTGAGAACGACACCAACCTATGAACCGACTCATTAAGACTCTTTTCGCTATAGGGCTTCTGTTTCAGGCAGAAGCCGTTTGTTTTGCACAGGAGCCACAGGTACAAACGAATATTGCCAGTTTTGTCGCAGGCTACTCTTCCGTTTACGCAGGTCGCAGAGAGCCCTGCAAACTCGAGAACCTCATCATCGACAACGAGTCGAGACAAGTGCGGGTCTATGCGAATGAAGTTCTGGCATGGTACTCCTTCGACCGCGCCAAGGTGGAACAGACCTACCAGCAACTTCGCAATATCCTGCCCGCGACCTATAAGGACTACAAGCTCCTGCTCTACTCGAAGGGCAAACTGATAGAAGAGTTGGTGCAGGGAGGTTGGAACCACGAATCCGACCGCCGATGGAGCGACAGGGATCACCGGGGCAACGCCTGGGTAACGCCGCTCGACCGCCCCTATTCCACGAAGAAAGGACTGGAGGGCCGTCACCTCAGCGTCTGCGCCAGTCATGGTCGCTACTATTCTATCCGTGAACAGGAGTGGGTATGGCAACGTCCCCGCCTGTTCTGTACCACCGAGGACCTGCTTTCCCAGACAATCGTCGTCCCCTATCTCATTCCCATGCTCGAGAATTCCGGCGCCATCGTCTATTCTGCCCGCGAACGCGACTGGCAAAAGCACGAAGCCATCGTCGACAACGATACTCCCCAGCAGAACGGCAGCTATCAGGAACTCGTTGGAGCCCAGGCTTGGGAAACGGCAGGCACCGGCTTCGCTCACCTCAAAGCCACATACGTCAACGGAGAGAATCCCTTCCGCGACGGAACGAGCCGTCAGGCAGCCACTCAAAGTCGTAAGAACCAGACGAGCAGCATCACCTGGACACCCGCTATTCCTGAGGACGGACAATACGCCGTCTATGTCTCCTACGCCACCCTGCCCACCAGCGTACAGGATGCCCACTACACCGTCATCCACCGCGGCACCCAGACCTCCTTCCGCGTGAATCAGCAGATGGGCGGCGGCACATGGGTGTACCTCGGCACCTTCGATTTCGCTGCCGGCAGCAGTAAGGACAACTGCGTGGTGCTCACTAACTACAGCGCCTATCGCGGCCACGTGACAGCCGATGCCGTACGCTTCGGCGGCGGCATGGGTAACATTGCCCGTGGCGACAGCACTTCGCTGAAGGTCAGCGGTCTACCCCGTTTCCTCGAAGGAGCGCGTTACTCGGCACAGTGGGCAGGCATGCCGGCTTGGGTCTATGGCAACAAAGGCTGGACCAACGACTACTCCGAAGATATCAACGTACGCTCGCTGTGCACCAGCCACATGGCCCGCGGCAGCGCCTACCTCCCCTTCCCCCAGCCCTGGACAAAAGAATCGAACGTCAATGCTCCCTCCGACACTCCGGAAGTCATTCGCCAGGACACCACGAACACCGACGTACAGGGTTTGTGTGTGCCTCTGGAGATGAGCCTCGCCCTACATACCGACGCAGGCTACACCCGCGACAACGACCTCATCGGTTCCCTGAGTATCTACACCACGGACTTCAACAACGGCCGCTATCCTTCGGGCACCAGCAGAATGGCAGCCCGCGACCTTTGTGATCTGGTACTTACCCAGGTGGCAGAAGACCTGCAGGCAACCTACGGACGCTGGACACGCCGCCAGATGTATGACCGCAACTACAGCGAGAGCCGCGAACCCGAGGTGCCCGGTGGCATCCTCGAGATGCTCTCGCACCAGAACTGGGCAGACCTCTGCATGGGCCACGACCCCATGTTCAAGTTCACCTTCGCTCGGGCCGCCTACAAAGGCATCCTCCGCTACATCCACTCCATGCACGACGACAACGACATCGTGGTGCAGCCCCTGCCCGTAACGGCCCTGGGAGCATACATCACCCCAGGTGCCCGACAGATCCGCGTCAGCTGGCTGGCAGTGGAAGACCCGCTGGAGAAGAGTGCCATGCCCGATGGCTTCGTCGTGTACCACGCTGTCGGCGATGGTGACTTCGACAACGGAACCTACGTCAACGTAGCACACTTCGAGCTGGACAGCGCAGAACCCGAGGTGCTGCATCGCTTCAAGGTCACTGCCGCCAATGCCGGCGGACAGAGTATGCCCTCGGAGGAAGTATGTGCGTTCCTCTCCATGTCGTCTGACAAGCAGGCACTCATCATCGACGCCTTCGACCGTCTGGCAGGTCCTCAGCCCTTCGACAACGACACCACCCAGGGCTTCGACATCCTTGCCGACCCCGGAGTGCCGATGGCAAAGATGCCGGGCTACTGCGGTCAGCAGCTCTGTTTCGACAAGAAGGGAATGGGCCGCGAGACCTATGGAGGACTGGGCTACAGCGGCAGGGAACTGGAAGGTATGATCCTGGCCGGCAACACCCGCGACTGGAGCACTCGCCACGCCCGCGACTTCATCGTTGCCACAGGCGGCAAGATGAGCATCTCCAGCTGCACCGTGAGCGCTGTCAGCCGCGCAGACTTCGACAGCCGCCCCATCCATCTGATGGACATCGTCTTCGGAGCCGAGAAAGCCGACGGCTATTCCCTGCGGCAATATAAGGTGTTCCCCAAGGCTCTCACACAGGTGGCAGCAGAGTTCGCCCGTTCCGGAGGAAGTCTCCTCGTCAGCGGTGCCTACGTGGGTTCTGACATGACCAGCCAGTCCGACCGTCTGCTGACCCGCACCCTGCTGAAATACGAATATGCCGGAGCCCTCGTGAGTGATTCCATCAGCGGAGTGACCAGCAACGACGGAGCCTTCGACCTCTATCGCCGGTTGAACGAGACCAGCTACTGCGTACCCTCCGTGGACTGCCTCGCACCCACGAAGGACGCCTTCTGCCCCATGGTTTACAATCCTTCAGGACAATCGGCCGCCGTGGCCTACGACGGCAGCGACTATCGCGCCATGACCATCGGCTTCCCCCTGGAGAGCATCACCGATACCGACTTCCGTCGCCGCCTGCTCAGCAATATCATTACCTTCCTCATCCGTTGATGTTGCATGGGCTCGCCAACCTTCCAGTTCAAGCAGTTCACCATTGCCCACGACCGTTGCGCCATGAAAGTGGGCACCGATGGTGTGCTCGTTGGAGCGTGGGCAGAATTGCCCGCAACAGGTAGTGTGCTGGACATCGGAACAGGTTCGGGACTCATCGCCCTCATGGTGGCACAGCGGTCGCCGGACATTCAGGTGACGGGCATCGACATCGTGGAAGAAGCGGTGGAACAGGCCCACGAGAACGTGGCAGCCTCGCCCTTTCATTCCCGCGTGGAGATACGTCTGCAATCCCTGCAGGAGCTGGCGGCAAGCGACGAGCGTTTCGACGCCATCGTCTGCAATCCTCCCTTCTTCGAGGAAACGTTGCTTCCGCCCGAGGCGAACAGAAGTCTTGCCCGCCACGTACAGTCGCTGAACTTCGAATCACTGGTCGCAGGAACCGCTACGTTACTTCGTGAGGACGGCAGCTTCAGTACGATTCTGCCCACGTCGGCCTTCGACCGCTTCCGGCAGCTCTGTGTCGTCGGCGGACTCTTCCTGAAACGTTACCGGATGGTGCAGGGAACTGCCCGCAAAGCCCCAAAACGCGTGCTCGCCACCTTCGGCCGCCAGTTGAGCACCTGGGAAGAGGAAAGTCCGCTTATTTTGAACGACAACGGAGGCAGAAGCAGCGATTATGCCGCTCTAACCGACGATTTCTACCTTTGGTAGGCGGTTTCTTGCCACAAAATGCACGAAATCTCGCAAATTATCGCTACCTTTGCGCGCTCTTAGCCCTCAGTCAAACGCTTTCAGGCCATAAAAGAGCACATTCAGACCATAAAACAGTCATTCATGAACAACGAACAGAATAACAGTCCATTCTCCTTCATCGCTGAATACGACGGCGACGAGAAAAGCATCTACGAAGTAGAATTCAGCAATCCCCTGCATGTTCTTCCGCTTCGCGACACGGTGCTCTTCCCCGGAGTCATCATGCCGATTGCCATCGGACGTCCGAACTCCATCGACCTCGTGCGCAAGTCGGCTGAGCTGGGACTCATCATCGCCACCGCCACACAACGCATGCCCTCCACGGAGCTCCCCGCCCGCGAGGACCTCTTTGAATGGGGAGTGGCAGCGCGCATCGTACGTATCTTCGACCTGCCCGACGGCACCTGCACCGCCATCATCCAGGGACTGGCTCCGGTGAAGTTCAAGAACATCCGCACCGAGGCCGGCAACATCTTTGGTTTCGCCGAGCGCCAGCCGGAACGCTACTTCGAGATGAACGACGCCACGTTCAGCGTCCTCAAGGACACCCTTCGCGAGCGTATGGTGGAGTTCCTGAACCTCCACGACCGATATACCGACGAGGACATTGTGGGCATCAACAATGCCTACAGCATGCGATTCTTCGTCAACTACATCTGTTCCAACCTGCAGCTGGCCACCGAAGAGAAGATCGGACTGCTGGCAGAGCACAGTATGCTCACACGTACCACCATCCTGCTCCGTCTGCTGGCGCGCGACATCCAGTTCGCCCGCATCCGCAGCGAGATCCAGCGGAAGACGCAGGCCGACATCGACAACCAGCAGCGCGAGTTCTTCCTCCAGCAGCAGCTCCACAACATCCAGGAACAGCTGGGCTCCACGGCAGAGAACGACAGCGCCAAGCTGAGGGAGAAAGCCCAGAACATGCACTGGTCCGCCGAGGTGCGCGAAACCTTCATGCACGAACTCCAGAAGATGGAGCGTCTGAATACCCAAAGTCCCGACTACCAGGTGCAGTACAACTATCTGGAGACGATGCTGCAGCTGCCCTGGGGAGTGCTGACTGCCGACAATCTGAACCTCAATCATGCAGAGCGCGTACTGAACAAGAACCACTACGGGATGAAGGAAGTGAAGGAGCGCATCCTCGAGCACCTGGCCGTGCGCCAGATGAACTCCGCAGGCGGCAAGTCCACCATCATCTGTCTCTATGGCCCTCCCGGAGTCGGCAAGACGTCGCTCTGCAAGAGCATTGCCTCCGCACTGAAGCGCAAGTACGTGCGCGCCTCCCTGGGCGGACTGCACGACGAGGCTGAGATCCGCGGCCACCGCCGCACCTACATCGGTGCCATGCCCGGACGCATCATCAAGAGTCTCATCAAGGCCGGTTCATCGAACCCCGTCTTCGTGCTCGATGAGATAGATAAGATCACGGAGCACACCCACAACGGCGACCCCGCCAGCGCCCTGCTTGAAGTGCTGGACCCCGAACAGAACTCTGCTTTCCACGACAACTTCCTCGAGGTGGACTTCGACCTCTCGAAGGTGATGTTCATCGCCACTGCCAACAACATGGGAACCATCCCCCAGCCCCTGCTCGACCGCATGGAGCTCATCGAGGTAAACGGCTATATCACAGAGGAAAAGATAGAGATTGCGCGCCGCCATCTGGAGCCGCGCGTGAAGGAGAACTGCGGCATCAAGGAGCGCACGGAACTGAAGTTCACCAAGTCCGCCCTGGAATTCCTCATCGAGCGATACACCCGCGAGAGCGGCGTGCGCGGACTGGAGAAGGAACTCGACCGCTTCTACCGCAAGATGGTGCTCTACTACGAGCGCAACAACTCCTTCCCCGCCAGCAAGGTGGGACCCGAAGACGTGGAGCGCATCCTGGGCAAGCCCAAGTTCTCGCGCGACATGTATCAGGGCAACGGCTTCGCAGGCGTCGTCACCGGACTGGCCTGGACCAGCGTGGGCGGTGAGATCCTGTTCATCGAGAGCAGCCTCAGCCGCGGCAAGGGACAGAAGCTGACGCTCACGGGAAACCTCGGCGACGTAATGAAGGAATCTGCCATGCTCGCCGTGGAGTTCATCAAGGCTCATGCCGAGGATATCGGGGTGGACCTCCGCATCTTCGACAACTACAACATCCACATCCACGTGCCCGAGGGAGCGGTGCCCAAGGACGGTCCCAGCGCAGGTATCACCATGACTACCAGCCTCGTATCGGCACTCACCCAGCGTCGCGTGCGCCACAACCTGGCCATGACGGGCGAGATTACCCTGCGCGGCAAGGTGCTTCCCGTAGGCGGCATCAAGGAAAAGATTCTGGCCGCCAAGCGCGCCGGCATCACCGACATCATCCTCTGCGAAGACAACCGCAAGGATATCGAGGAAATCGACGAGATGTACCTCCGCGGCCTCTCGTTCCACTATGTGGTCACCATTCTCGACGTCCTGGACTTCGCCCTGCTCAAGGAACAGGTCGAGCGACCCATACAGTTTAAGTTTGAGGAAAAAGACCCTCCCCAGCCCTCCCTGTGAGAAGACCCACCCCAGCCCTCCCTAGGGAGGGAGACAAAAAGAGAAAAGATCTAAGATATAAAAGACAATCATGCTGAAGGATAAAGAAGGCAACAAGTCGAGCAATAACCACACCCTCTCTCACAGGGAGGGACGGGGTGGGTCTTTTGCCCTTGTCCATACCGACCCTCTCAGTTCTGCCCGAGCCGGAGTTCTCCACACCGACCACGGCGACATTCACACCCCGATCTTCATGCCCGTGGGCACCGTGGGTTCCGTGAAGGGAGTGCAGCTGCGCGACCTCTACGAGGACATCAACGCCGAAATCATCCTCGGCAACACCTACCACCTCTACCTGCGCCCTGGCACGGATGTCATCGAACAGGCAGGCGGCCTCCACCGCTTCAACGGCTTCCAGCGTCCCATGCTCACCGACAGCGGCGGCTTCCAGGTATTCTCGCTCACCGGCATCCGCAAACTGAAGGAAGAAGGCTGTGAGTTCCGCAGCCATATCGACGGCTCCAAGCACTTCTTCTCGCCCGAACGCGTGATGGACATCGAGCGCTCCATAGGTGCCGATATCATTATGGCATTCGACGAATGTCCGCCCGGTACGGCACCCTACGAATACGCCCGTAAGAGCCTGACACTCACACATCATTGGCTCGATCGGTGCATTCAACGCTTTAACGAGACAGAGCCCCGCTACGGCTACCACCAGGCGCTCTTCCCCATCGTTCAGGGATGCACCTACCGCGACCTGCGCACCGAGAGTGCCGAGTTCATCGCATCCAAGGAAGCAGAGGGCAATGCCATCGGAGGACTGGCGGTGGGCGAACCTGCCGAGGTGATGTACGAGATGATAGAACTCGTCAACGGAATCCTCCCCAAGGACCGTCCGCGCTACCTCATGGGCGTAGGCACACCCGTGAACATCCTCGAAGCCATAGCGCTGGGAGTGGATATGTTCGACTGCGTCATGCCCACCCGCAACGGCCGCAACGCCATGCTCTTCACCTCCGAGGGCATCATGAACATGCGCAATGCCAAATGGGCCACGGATTTCACACCCATCGACCCCAACGGCACCAGCTACGTAGATACCGCCTACACCCGCGCCTACCTCCACCACCTGTATAAGTCTCAGGAGCTGCTGGCCCTGCAGATTGGCAGCATCCACAACCTCGCCTTCTACCTCTGGCTCGTCCGCGAGGCCCGCCGCCACATCATCGAGGGCGATTTCAGGGAGTGGAAAGAGGTGATGATCAAGAAAGTGAGTCAGAGGTTATAAAAGACCCACCCAAGAGAAGACCCTCCCCGACCCTCCCAAGGGAGGGAGACAAAAAGAGAAAAGATACAAGATACAAAAAAGAATCATGCTGAAGGATAAAGAAGGCAATAAGTCGAGCAACAGCCACTCCCTCCCTTATAGGGAGGGCCGGGATGGGTCTTCTCTTTTTGGAGGCCGGGGTGGGTCTTTCTTTCGACACTTCTTCTCCAGGTTCGACCGCTACATCATCGCCAAGTTCCTGGGAACCTACTTCTTCTCCATTATCCTCATCATCTCCATCGCCGTCGTCTTCGACTTCTCCGAGCACTCCGACAAGTTCACCATGTACCATGCCCCCGCAGCCGGACTCTTCAAGTACTACCTGAACTTCATCCCCTTCTACACCAACCTCTTCTCGGCCCTCTTCGTCTTCATCGCCGTCATCTTCTTCACTTCCAAGCTGGCGGAGAACAGCGAGATTATCGCCATGATGAGCACCGGCATCAGCTTCTCGCGACTGCTGCGCCCCTACCTCTTCTCCTCCGCCATCATCGCCCTCATGAGCTATTACCTCGGCTCTGAGGTCATCCCACGCGGGTCGGTGAAACGCATAGAATTTGAGATGCGCTACAAGCAGAAGAAGAAACCACAGATTGCCGAGCACATGCAGCTGCAGGTCGATACAGGCGTCATTGCCTACCTCGACTACTTCGACGGCGACCGCAAGACAGGCTACCGCTTCTCGCTCGACAAGTTCCAGAAGAAAAGCCTCGTAAGCCACCTCACCGCACAGCGAATCGTCTATGACACCCTCGCCGACGAACGCTTCCACTGGAAACTACACGACGTGAAGATACGCACCCTGCAGGGACTGCGCGAGGAAATCACCACCAAGTCCTTCATTGATAGCGTCATCATCATGGAACCCGGCGACTTCTTCGCCATCGAGAACCAGCAGCAGGCACTCACCAACCGCGAACTCCTCGACTACATCGAGCGACAGCAGCTGCGAGGCTCCAGCAACGTCAAGGTATTCCAGGTCGAGTACCACAAACGCTTCGCCGACCCCTTCGCCGCCTTCATACTCTCCACCATAGGACTCTGCCTCAGCTTCCGCAAGCGCAAGGGAGGCATGGGAGCCGCTCTCGGCACTGGACTCGCACTCTCTGCAGGATACATCATGCTGCAGACCGTCAGCTCCACCTTCGCCATCAACAGCGACTGGCCACCCATACTCGCCGCATGGCTGCCCAACATCCTCTTCACCATCGTCGCCCTCATCCTATACCGCAGAGCCCAAAGATAAATGCCCATAAGCCCCATAAGCCCCATCCCATAAAATCATGCAATTCGAAGACTTAGACCTCCACGATGATATCCTCGACGCACTCTACGATATGAACTTCACCGAGTGCACCCCCATCCAGGAACAAGCCATCCCCCCGCTCCTCGAAGGGCGCGACCTCATCGGCGTAGCCCAGACAGGCACCGGCAAGACCGCCGCCTACCTCCTGCCTGTACTCTCGCGACTGCGCGACGGAGGCTTCCCCCGCGACGCCATCAACTGTGTCATCATGGCACCCACCCGCGAGCTCGCACAACAGATAGACCAGGCCATGGAAGGCTTCTCCTACTACCTCGACGACATCTCCAGCGTCAGTGTCTATGGCGGCAACGACGGCATCCGCTACGAACAGGAGAAGCGCGCCCTGCAACTCGGCGCCGACGTCGTCATCGCCACACCCGGACGACTCATCAGCCACCTCTCGCTCGGCAACGTAGACCTCTCGCGCGTCAGCTTCTTCATCCTCGACGAGGCCGACCGTATGCTCGACATGGGCTTCTCCGAGGACATCATGCAAATCGCCAGCTTCCTCCCAAAGCAGCGCCAGACCATCATGTTCTCCGCCACAATGCCCGACAAAATCGTGGAACTCGCACACACCATCCTCACCGACCCTGTAGAAGTCAAGATTGCCCTCAACAAACCCGCCGAAGGCATCCACCAGAGCGCTTACGTCTGCTACGAGGCACAGAAGATGCAAATCATACAACATCTCCTTGGCCCCGCGAAGCCCGCTGGCACGGGGGAGGGTCTTCTTTCCCACGTCATCATCTTCGTCGGCAAGAAAGTACACACTAAGGACGTCGCCATCACCCTCAAGCGCAAAGGCTACAACGCCGAAGCCATGCACAGCGACCTCCTCCAGGAACAGCGCGACGACGTCATGTACCGTTTCAAGACCCGGCAAATCGACATCCTCGTCGCCACCGACATCGTCGCCCGAGGCATCGACATCGACGACATCCAGCTCGTCATCAACTACGACGTACCCCACGACGAAGAAGACTACGTACACCGCATCGGGCGAACAGCACGAGCCGGCAGGGACGGGCGCGCCGTCACCCTCGTCAGCGAGAAAGACCAGCCCCTCTTCGCCGCCATCGAACACTTCCTCGAGAAAGAAGTCACCAAGGAACCCGTGCCCGCCGAATTCGGCGAAACACCCGCCTACACCGGCCGCGGCGAGCGCAGCCGCAAGGGAGGACGAGGAAGAGGACGAGGCCACGGACATGGTCACGGCCGCAGCCACAACAAAAGCCACGGCAAAAACCACGGCGGCGGCATCCCCAGCAACAGCCCTACCGGCAAAGCCCCCAGCACCCTCCCCTCCGCATCCAACACACCCAAGAAAAAACGCAAGCACCACGGCGCCGGCGGCAAGCGCGGCAGCTGACAAGCATCTTTCTCCTCTCCTGTGAAGTTTTGGTTAGGTTTTGGTTAGGTTTTTAAGGCGGCAGATTCCTTGTATCTATTTGTTCTATAAATAGTTAAGGCGCCTATGGTTAGGTTTTGCCTGTTTTTCTCGAAAAAAAAATATTTTAGAGGCAGCATAGAAAAGTTTTTTGAAAAAAATCGTCAAAACCTAACCAAAACGAGCACAAATCCCTCTGAATGAGTTTGTTATAATCTTTGGAGGGCTTTCAAAACCTCACCAAAACCTCACCAAAACCTCACCGAACAATTCAAATGGGGAGGAAACGAATTGGCGGGATGAACTTAATTTCCTTTATTTTACGATAATTACGGGCAATTCGTGTTAGATAGAAAATCCCCGCGGCAGGGGTACTGCGGCGGGGGTGACTTTCATGATACTGATTGGGGACGGTTGCTGGATTACTCCCAGTCGTCCCATTCTACACTGTTTGCCTTGACGCGGGCAGCCTGGGTGCTGCCGCCGCCATAGCTGATGTCTGCGTTGCCGTCCACGGCGCTTACTCCATTGCTGGCCGAGAGCAGCTGACTTTCTGTTTCAATTCTGATTATGGTGGTTATGGGTTTTAGATATTTCTTTTTCATAATTTCAGTTCCGCATCCTCCGTGGCGTTGGTTCCTGCCTCGATGACATTTCCGTACTCGGTGAGGGAGTAGAAGATGTAGGTGAAGACGAGAATACCGAGGATAAGCAGAAGGGTGTAGGGCCATATATCGTTGGGGAAGGCGGCGGTGATGGCGATGCTGCCTATACCGAATAATATAATAAGGTGGCAGCCGATGAGGAAGGAGTGGTGGAAGCTCAGCACTGTGCGCTTCACCTCGGGAGACCACCAGCGCGGTGCGTTGGCGTCTGCGGCGCGGTCACTCAGATTGCGGCTGACACGGTAGTAGGTGTGGTAGAAGGTGTAGGAGATATAAATGGCGTGGAGGAAGAAGATGATTGTTGAAAGGTTGAAGAGTGAAATATTGAAAGATCCAAAGATTGAAAGGTTGAGCGTCTGCCCGTAGTCCGAGGGACTCAGGAAGGCGGCTGTCCAGTAGGCTGTGATGCCGAGGGCGAGGATAAGGAGGTCGCGGACGACGACACGACGGGTGAGATAGTCGGGACGCATCAGCGAGGTGTGGCTCCATCCAAAGAGTACGCCGCCGCTGTGGAAATAGCTCAGCGAGAGTGCTGAGGCAGCTTCGGGCCACGAGGTGCGCCAGCTGAGTTGGGCGTGCATCAGGAATCCGATGCCGAAAATGATGTAGTTGACGGCCACGATGATACGGGAGCGATGGTAGACATCGTAGGACTGGTACCAGTAGTTGTTGTGCAGCAGTACCAGTGCAAGAAGGATGTTGACGCCACCTGCGATGAGCAACATCAGGTCGTAGAGGGGTTGTTCTATATTCATCTTTATCAGTGTTATCTGCCTCCAGGTGGAAGACATTATTTTTTGAATTGCGGTGCAAAATTAGCAAGAAAATAAAATTATAGGGTGTTTAATTTGTGAGATTGGTGTTTAAAATTCGTCAATAAGGTGTTTAATTTGTAACAATTTAAACATGAATGAGTGTATTTTGTACTTTTTTCCGTACTTTTGCACCCGCAAAAATGAAATAGGACATGGAAACGATGCAATTTAGTGCCGTGGTGGTGCTGACGCTGTTGTCGCTGAAGCTGCTGCTGTTGCCCCACCGTGCTGCGGAGAACGTCGTGGCGAGCAAGGCCCGCTGGCTGATGGTCTGCGGCACGTCGCTTCTGGCGTTGCAGTTCCTGTTGCAATACGTGCTGAAGCTGCGTGCCATGGGTGTCACCCAGGCAGTGATGCTGAACCTGGCGTTGTTCATTCCCAGCTCTGCCCTACTCTCTGTGGCAATTCTTTATTTGCAGCGTCAGGGTAAGGTCAGCCGGCTGGAAAAGTGGATTGCCGTTCCTCTGTGGTTCGTGGCGATGACGATGATCGCCGTCTCTGCTTATGGCAAGCCGTTGCTGTCAGGCACACGTGAGGTGCGCTGGGCAGAATGGGGCGCCAGTCTCTGCTATGCAGGCATCCAGTTTTTCTATACCTATCGTCACCTGCGCGAGCTGCGCCGTATGCGTCAGGCGCTGCAGGACTATTATGACCGCGACATGGACGGCATCCTGCGATGGATGCAGGTGAGTGTTGTCGTGCTGGCCTTCCTGGCGGTGTTGGCGCCGTTGTTTATCTTCGGTTCCGGGCCGTGGCTGGCCGTGTACGGCATCTTCTCGTTCATGGGAATCTTCTATCTGGTCGACAGCTTCTGCAGCTATGTCGTCAGCTCGGCTCCGGCAAAGATGAAGGAAGCCGAAGAGGAGGAACTGGAAAATGAAAGCGCGCTTGAGAGAAGCGAGAAAGCGATTGCTGCAGAGAACAGAGCAGGCCTTGAAGAAGGAAGAAAAGTAGCACCAGGGACAGCCCTGAGCGAAGACTCCGGCAGGGACGAACAGGAGGAGACCGAAGAGGAAGAAAAAGAGGCAATGCTGCGGGTGGACAGTGCCGTAGAGTCGTGGCTGACCAGGGGCGGACACATGAGAGACGGTATTAAGATGCCCAACGCGGCAGACGAGATTGGAGTGCCGCGCTATCTGCTGGCCTTGTGGCTGCGAAAGCAGGGACTGAAGTACAGCGAATGGATGACGCGGCTGCGTATTGAAGAGGCGAAGCGCACCCTGAAAGCACATCCCGACTGGAGCAACGAAGCGGTGGCGCAGCACTGCGGATTCCACGACCGCAGCTACTTCCAAACGCTCTTCAAGCGCATGACAGGTTTCACACCGGCTCAGTTCGTGGCCAAACAGTGAGTTTTCGCTGCGTGCGAGCTGGTATTTCGTGCAGTTTTATGGTGAAAGAGGGGCCATGATGAGAAAAATCGTGGTCAGGGGTGCAATTATTCGTTGTTTTATTTGGAGCTTTGGCAAAAAAAGCGTACTTTTGCGCACCTTATTAATATAAATAGGGTCACAAAGCGAGATAACTAACAATTTTTTTAATCCATAAAACTAAAACAACATCTAATGAGTCAAAAACGTGTTTACACCTTCGGTAACGGTAAGGCTGAAGGTAATGCGCAGATGCGCGAGCAGCTGGGTGGCAAGGGTGCCAACCTGGCAGAGATGAACCTCATTGGCGTTCCCGTTCCTCCGGGCTTCACCATCACCACCGACGTCTGCAACGAATACTACGAGGTCGGTCAGGAGAAGATTATGGAGCTGCTGAACGACGACGTAATGGCCGCTGTGAAGCACATCGAGGTACTGATGAACTCCAAGTTCGGCGATGCCAAGAACCCGCTGCTAGTCAGCGTACGTTCCGGTGCCCGCGCGTCGATGCCCGGTATGATGGACACCATCCTGAACCTGGGTCTGAACGACGAGGTAGCAGAGGGTATGGTGAAGAAGACCGGCAACCCCCACTTCGTATATGACAGCTACCGCCGCTTCGTACAGATGTACGGCGACGTGGTGCTGGAGCTGAAGCCCGCCAACAAGACCGACATCGACCCGTTCGAGGAAATCATCGAGCAAGTGAAGGCTGTGCGCGGCGTGAAGCTGGACAAGGACCTCAGCGTTGAAGAGCTGAAGGAACTGGTGGTTCGCTTCAAGAAGGCCATCAAGGAGCGCACCGGCAAGGACTTCCCCAACGATCCTATCGAGCAGCTCTGGGGCGCTATCTGTGCTGTGTTCCGCAGCTGGATGAACGAGCGCGCCATCCTCTATCGTAAGATGGAAGGAATCCCCGACGAGTGGGGAACCGCTGTCAGCGTCATGGCAATGGTATTCGGCAACATGGGCGACACCTCCGCAACGGGCGTTTGCTTCAGCCGCGATGCCGCCAACGGCGAGAACCTGTTCAACGGTGAGTACCTTGTCAACGCTCAGGGAGAAGACGTCGTCGCAGGTATCCGCACTCCGCAGCAGATCACGAAGATTGGCAGCCAGCGCTGGGCAGAACGTGCCGGTATCAGCGAGGGCGAACGTGCCGTGAAGTATCCTTCGATGGAAGAGGCCATGCCCGCCATCTACGCTGAACTCAACGCTATCCAGGAGAAGCTCGAAGAGCACTACCGCGACATGCAGGATATGGAGTTCACCGTTCAGGAAGGCAAGCTCTGGTTCCTGCAGACCCGTAACGGTAAGCGCACCGGTGCTGCTATGGTGAAGATCGCCATCGACCTGCTGCACGAAGGCAAGATCGACGAGAAGACCGCCATCCTGCGCTGCGAGCCTCAGAAGCTCGACGAGCTGCTGCACCCCGTATTCGACAAGAAGGAACTTGCCAAGGCTAAGGTCATCGCCCAGGGTCTGCCCGCATCTCCCGGCGCAGGCTGTGGTCAGATCGTGTTCCACGCCGACGATGCACAGGCGTGGCACGCCGACGGTCACAAGGTGGTTCTCGTTCGTATCGAGACCTCTCCTGAAGACCTCGCAGGTATGAGCGCTGCTGAAGGTATCCTCACCGCACGCGGCGGTATGACTTCCCACGCTGCCGTTGTTGCACGTGGCATGGGTAAGTGCTGCGTCTCCGGCGTTGGCAGTCTGAACGTTGACTACAAGGCAAAGACCGTGGAAATCGACGGTATTGTCTATAAGGAAGGCGACTATATCTCCATCAACGGTACCACCGGTCAGGTTTACGCCGGTGAGGTTCCCACGAAGGCTGCTGAGCTCAGCGGCGACTTCAAGGAGCTGATGGATCTCTGCGACAAGTACACCAAGCTGCAGGTTCGCACCAACGCCGACACCCCGCACGATGCAGAAGTAGCTCGCGCCTTCGGTGCCAAGGGTATTGGTCTGACCCGTACGGAGCACATGTTCTTCGACGACCAGAAGATCATCGCCATGCGTCAGATGATTCTCGCCGAGTCCGCAGAAGGTCGCGAGAAGGCTCTGGCCAAGCTCCTCCCCTACCAGAAGGCTGACTTCAAGGGAATCCTGAAGGCTATGAACGGTCTGCCCGTGAACATCCGCCTGCTCGATCCTCCCTTGCACGAGTTCGTCCCCCACGATGAAGCCGGTCAGCAGACCATGGCTAAGGAGATGGGCGTAAGCCTCGAAACCATCAAGCGCCGCGTGGCTTCTCTCGCTGAGAACAATCCGATGCTGGGTCACCGCGGTTGCCGTCTGGGTATCACCTTCCCCGAAATCACCGCTATGCAGACCCGCGCCATCCTCAGCGCCGCTTGCGAGCTGAAGAAGGAAGGCTTCGATCCGAAGCCCGAAATCATGGTGCCCCTGATTGGTATCCTCTATGAGCTGAAGCAGCAGAAGGCCATCATCCAGAAGGTGGCTGCTGAGGTCTTCGAGGAGTACGGTGTGAAGGTAGAGTTCGAGATCGGTACGATGATTGAGATTCCTCGTGCTGCCCTCACCGCCGACCGCATCGCTACCGAGGCTGAGTACTTCTCCTTCGGTACCAACGACCTGACTCAGATGACCTTTGGCTACAGCCGCGATGACATCGCCAGCTTCCTGCCCGCATACCTCGAGAAGAAGATCCTGAAGGTTGACCCCTTCCAGGTACTCGATCAGAATGGTGTAGGTCAGCTCGTGAAGATGGCCGTAGACAAGGGCCGCGAGGTTCGTCCCACCCTGCGCTGCGGTATCTGCGGCGAGCACGGCGGCGAGCCCAGCTCCGTGAAGTTCTGCGCCAAGATTGGTTTGAACTACGCCAGCTGCTCACCCTTCCGCGTGCCCATCGCACGTCTTGCTGCCGCTCAGGCTGCAGTCGAAGGATAATCCAACTGCACATTTTCCATGGACTTGTCACAATTTCGTGGCAAGTCCATTTTTATTAACACCACACAAACATTAATTCCCCTGCTGCCGGCACTCCCCCGTTGGGAAAGACGCCAGTAGAAAGCAAAGTTATCTATGAACGAAGAATTCCTGATGCCACAAGGTGAAGAGCCCATCCCCGAGTTACAACACCTGGGGCGTTTTGTAAAGTGCATACGCAACAAGCCGAAGAAGCCACGGTGGACGCTGATGGAATCATTCTGGCTGACCATCATTCTTTTTCTGCTGTTTGTGGCCTTTACCACGACTTCACTGGTCGCGAAGGCACTGTCATTGGCTGCGGCGCTCTTTCTCCTGCTTCTGCCTGGTATGTACAAAGCCATCAAACATGCAGCCTATTTCATGAATCGCGACTACGTGTTCTTCTACGAAAAAGGTTTCGTGTGGGAGGTGCGCACCCGCAGCGGCAAAGTACGTGACCGCAAGGAAGTTCTTTATGACCTTGTCGACCACGTGGAAGTCAAGGAGAAGGCTATCCAGGGCAACAGCAGTTACGCGAACATCGATATCTTATACAAGCTCACCCTCATGGGCCACGACGGCAGCATCCTGTTCACCAAGTCCAGCAAGTACTATCGCAGGCCCTACTTTTCCCAGAATCCCCAAGTGGAACATGTTGCCCGCTCGGCTGCAATGAAAGCTATTGAGCAACAGATGGAAACGAGGGAAAACACGCCAGCACCGAAGGCTGCAGGAACTACTGCACCCAAGGCTGCAAACACGCCAGCGCCCAAGGCTGCAGGAACCACGGCACCACAGACAACAACCGTCACAGCGCCCAAGGCTGCAGGAACCACGGCACCACAGACAACAACCGTCACAGCACCCAAGGCCGCTGAAACCACGGCACCACAGACAACAAAGGACGACACTTTCCTGCAACCGTGGTATGTCATTCCTGTCAGGCCTAAGGCACATACGCCCATAGAAGCCAAGTTCCAGGGTGTGAGCTGGCTGCGGGACATCACTCGTTCGGCACGCAATTCGCTGCACGACGGACAACCCTACGCAGAGGCCAAGAGCCGCGAATGGTTTGAAAATCAGCGTTCCAGGGGGCTGCGCGATGTATTCTACTTCTATGACGAATGGGCAAAGGCACCGCTGCAGCCAGGCGACAAACACGGTGTCATCTGCTGGTATTACAGCTGCAATCCACGCTATTTCACCTTTGTCGTGGGAGACGACGCACAGCTCTCGCTGGTCGAGAAACCCCTGACTGACAACCTTTACCAAAAGCCTGTCCTTACGGACAACACACAACAGTTCGTTGACATCCTCATGAAGATGGTTAGCTATTCAGAGGGAATGTGGAGCGACAACTTCTGGAAGGCAGCCCAGCAAGCCCGCGAAGGCGACCTCATGGAAGCCGTGGCGCTGAGCCAGACAGGCGGCGGCATTGGCTCGTTCTACGACACTCCCTACTTCAACCGCGAACTTACGAGCAAACTCTATGAAGAGCGCCACCACGCCCTGTTGTATTCAGTAAACTATTGCTAAGTTATGATCTACCAGCTATACCCCATACCGCTCTGCGACGTCAACCTACCCGTCTATTACATGGTCAAGTCCTACTTCTTCGCGCGTGTGCTGGACAAGTCAGAAGATAACCTCGAGGAAGAGTGGCAACGCCTGCGGGTGAATTGCATAAGAAACGAATACCTCTTGTTTCCCTCTGCCGACGACAGCCAAGAATACGATGCAGACACGCTCACGCGCGAGGTCATCATCCTGAAAGACCGCTCCAAGGTGATCAAGCACTTCAGTCCAGAGTACTATGAGGACGACCCCGAAGACAATATCTACGGAATTGATTTCTACGTCCAAGATGTGGAATACGAGCCCCACGAAACTCACTACTACATTGATACTGACCGCGAAACCGGAAAGCTCTGTCTCGTGGAGCAATCAGATCTCTTCGCCTTCCATCACGACTATGTCACCCACAAATACGACACGCTGCTCTTCCACTCTATCAACAAGCTGCTCGCCGTAGTGCAAGAAGCCCACCTCGGCCAAGGGCAGTGGGAAGAGCGTCTCAAGACCACACGCTCAATGGTGCTGGCCAATGCCAACGCACTGCATACCCTTCACAACGGTGGCCTCTACGACATTCGAACCCTCGAGTTCCAGCTCTCCCACTCCACCATCTCAGTTGCAGACTGGCGTCCTCTCCTCGACGAATACACCAAGTACCTGAAGCTCTTCGCCATGCACGACGCCATACGGTAATCTTTTCGCGAGCGCGCGATAATATAAATAGGTAAAAGCAAGCCCCGCAGCATCGTTGAATGCTGCGGGGCTTGTCGTTTCCTGACGTTCCGGAAATCGGAATCAGAAAGGCAGATCGTCGGTACTGTCGCCGGGGAAGGCAGGTGTTGCGGGAGCGTCTGCAACAGGAGCAGCAGCGGGAGCCGGAGCCGAAGGCTGGAGATCGGCCGGCGGGAAGGGAGTAGAAGGCTGGGAGCCTGCATCGAAACTGCCCACGGGAGCCACGGGAGCCACAGGAGCGTTGGGATCATAGGGCACGGCTTTCCAGGCACGAATCTGATTGTACCAGCGGCCCTGGTACTCGTGGGCGTCGATGTCCACGCTCACGGTCAGCATCTGGCCTACCTGAATGTTCATCTGCTGAATCTTGTCGGTACCGAAAACCTCGAAGCAACACTTCTTCGGATACTGTTCCATCGTCTCGAGGACATAGGTTGCAACCTTCCATTCCGTTCCAGTACGTTGAGAGACTCCTCCGCGCTCGGGAAGTACTGCGATAATCTTTCCAGAAATATCCATTTTTATCTTCTTTTTGGTGGTTAATAATGACGTTTCGTGTGAAAAACGATGCAAATATAGGACTTTCTTATCGGTTTTGCTAATTTTAAGGGAAAAATTTTTGTATGCATGAGTGAAAAACACTATCTTTGCTCGGTTTTTGAGACCAAAAGTGCATAAAAACGCCCGTAAAAGCAACAATAAATTATATACTACATGAAACTCAAAGTCTCCAGTGCGGCTCTCTTCGGCCGCCTCACCGCCATCAATCGTGTGCTAAACAGCAAGAACTCGTTCCCCATCTTGGACTGCTATCTTTTCGAGATTGCAGGCAAGACCATGACCATTACCGCCTCAGACAGCGAGACGACCCTGGTCACCAATGTGGAACTCATTCAAAGCAGCGAGGACGCCCGCTTCTGTATCAAGGCAAAGACCATTCAGGACTCCCTGAAGGAAATCTCCGACCAGCCTATCACGCTGAATGTGAATCTCGATTCTATGGAAATCAAGGGCGAGTACCAGAACGGTTCGTTCCAGATCATGGGCGAGCGCGCTGACGAATATCCTGCCCCCCACTCCATCGACGGCGAGTTCCACTCCTTCGAGATCCAGCAGAATGTGCTTCTCACCGGTATCAACCAGAGCCTGTTCGCCACTGCCGATGACGAGATTCGCCCTGTGATGACAGGTATCTATTTCGACTTCACTCCCGAGAACCTCGTCTTCGTGGGCACCGACGGCCGCAAGCTCGTCCGCAAGAAGGACTTCTCCGTCACCAGCGAGACCCAGGTGGGATTCATCCTCCCCAAGAAGCCTGCCACGATCTTGAAGACCCTGCTGAACAAGGGCGAAGGCACCGTGAAGCTGACCTTCAACGACAAGCAGACACAGCTGGTGGCTCCGGACTTCACCCTCACCTGCCGACTCATCGATGGCCGCTATCCGAACTACAACAGCGTCATTCCGCAGAACAATCCCTACCTCGCACGCATCGACCGCACGGCACTCATCTCTGCCCTCAAACGCGTCCTTGTGTTCTGCGACCAGAGCAGCGCACTCGTGAAGATGGCCTTCAGCGCCAGCAAGCTCACCGTCAGCGGTCAGGATGTCAGCTACGCCACCTCTGCTGAGGAGCGCATCGCCTGCGAGTACGACTCCCCGAATATGAACATCGGCTTCAAGGGCACCCTGCTGCTCGACATCCTCGGCAACCTCGAGAGCTCGGAGGTCATCTTCCAGCTCGCAGACCCGGGCCGCGCAGGTATCATCACTCCCGCCGAACAGAAGGAAGGCGAGGATATTCTGATGTTGCTGATGCCCATGATGCTGAATGACTAAGTTTTAGAACTCATTATTTATCACATGCACGGATTGTCCAACCTTGAGGCCCGACAATCCGTGCTTGCAATAATCTATCAGAACACGTATGAAACTGAATCTTGAGAGACCTATTGTCTTCTTTGACCTCGAAACAACGGGCATCGATATCGTCAACGACCGTATTGTGGAAATCTGTCTGCTGAAGGTTCTGCCCAACGGCAACACGGAGTCCAAGGTGATGCGTATAAACCCCACGATTCATATTCCCGAAGAGGCTTCTGCCGTTCACGGTATCTATGATGCCGACGTTGCAGACTGTCCGACCTTCAAGGAGGCGGCTCAGGATATCTGGGACTTCATGAAGGACTGCGACCTGGGCGGTTTCAACTCCAACCACTTCGATATTCCCATGCTCGTGGAAGAGTTCCTGAGAGTGGGAATGAATGTGGACCTGCGCCACACCCGCTGCATCGACGTCCAGAATATCTACCATAAGCTGGAGCGCCGCACCCTCATCGCCGCCTATAAGTTCTACTGCGGCAAGGACCTCGAGCAGGCGCACTCTGCACTGGCAGACACCGAAGCCACCTATGAAGTGCTTTGCGCCCAGCTCGACCACTATCCCGATGTGCTTCAGAACGACGTGGATTTCCTCACCGAATACTCACGCAGAAACCGCAACGTGGACTTTGCCGGACGCATCGTGCTGAACGATAACGACGTGGAAGTCTTCAATTTCGGCAAGTACAAAGGGATGCCCGTCGCCGAAGTCCTGCGCCGCGATCCAGGCTACTACAGCTGGATTCAGCAGGGCGACTTCGCTCTCAATACCAAGCAGGTACTCACCGAGATAGCCCTGCGCAGTAAAAGTACTAAGTGAACCCACCAACCCCGTTAACCGACCCATGAACATAGTACTCGGCATCACAGGTAGCATTGCGGCCTACAAGGCCTGCACCCTCATCCGTCAGTTCGTGAAACAGGGCCATGAAGTGCAGGTCGTCATCACCCCTGCCGGCAAGGAATTCATCACCCCTATTACCCTGTCGGCACTGACCTCGAAGCCTGTCATCAGCGACTTCTTCTCCCAACGCGACGGCACGTGGCACAGCCATGTGAGTCTGGGTCTGTGGGCCGATGCAATGGTCGTTGCTCCCGCTACCGCCTCCACAATCGGCAAGATGGCACATGGCATAGCAGACAATATGCTTATCACCACCTACCTGTCGATGAAGGCACCCGTATTCGTGGCTCCGGCAATGGATCTCGACATGTGGGCTCATCCCTCCACGCAGGACAACCTCGAGCTGCTGCGCCAGCGGGGAGTCACCATCATCGAACCCGCCAGCGGAGAACTCGCCAGCCACCTCGTAGGCAAAGGGCGTATGGAAGAGCCCGAGCGAATCGCAGAAGTCGTGCTTGGTAGTCTCGCTACCCAGAAAGACCTCTCCTCCAAACAAATCCTCATCACCGCCGGCCCCACCTACGAACGCATTGATCCCGTCCGGTTCATCGGCAACTACTCCAGCGGAAAGATGGGATTCGCACTGGCCGAGGAATGTGCCGCCCGCGGAGCAGAAGTGGAACTGGTATGCGGCCCCGTGCAGCTGTCAACAACTACGGCTGGCATTCACCTCACCCGTGTGGAGAGTGCCCAGCAGATGTGGGAGGCAGCCAGCAGCCTCTTCCCCTCCATGGATGCCGCCATCCTCTGTGCGGCCGTGGCAGACTTCACTCCCGACAACGTGGCCGACCAGAAAATCAAGCGCGAGGGCGATGACCTCGTACTGCGCCTGAAACCCACCAGGGACATTGCCAAGGGACTGGGCGCCATAAAGCGCGACGACCAGCGGCTCATCGGCTTCGCCCTCGAGACCAACGACGAGCTGGACAACGCCCGGAAGAAACTGCAGAAGAAGAACTTCGACTTCATCGTCCTCAACTCCCTGCAGGACGAAGGCGCCGGCTTCCAGCACGATACCAACAAGATCACCATCGTCTCGGCCACCGACGTCAAAGCCTACCCGCTGAAACCCAAGACAGACGTCGCCAGAGACATCATCGACCAACTCGTCCAGATTATTTAATCCCGGCATTCCGCAATTCCGTAATTCCGTTATTCCGTTATTCCGTAATTCCGTAATTCCGCCAATCCGTTAAGTTACAATATGCGCAACTTGTTCCTTTCCCTCCTTCTGTTCCTGTCCTGTGCTTCGATGATGAACGCCCAGGAACTGAATGCCCGTGTGCTCATCAACCGCGAGCAGGTTTCGAACACCAAGTCCGGCGTCTTCGAGGCTCTGGAGACGCAGATAACACAATTCATCAACGAGCGGAGTTGGACCAACCTCCAGTTCCGCGAGCAAGAGCGCATACAGTGTTCCTTCAACATCACCATCAGCGCCTACAGCGAGACCGACAACTCCTTCAAGGCCACCCTCCTCGTGGCCTCGACCCGTCCCGTGTGGGGCTCGTCCTACAGCACTACGGTCTGGAACTACAACGACAAGGACTTCAGTTTCAACTTCCAGGAATTCGACAAGCTGGAATGGCGGGCCGAACAGGTGGACAACAACCTCACGGCGATGCTCGTCTATTGGATTTACATCATTATTGGAATGGATCTCGACTCCATGTCGCCCATGGGAGGAACAGACTACCTGCGGCTGGCACTGGATATCTGCAACAACGCCGACGGACTGGGCAACGACGGTTGGAAAGCCTTCGGCGACACCAAGAACCGCTTTGCCATCGTCAACGACTACCTCGACGGATCCATGGAGAAGTTCCGCCAGTTGCAGTACGAATACTACCGCAACGGACTCGACCAGATGTCCGAGAACCTCGAACAGGCGCGCACCAATATTGCAGAAGCCATGAACCTGCTGAAGGAATCGCATGAGGACAAGTCATTGAGTATGTTGCCGCAGATCTTCACCGACATCAAGCGCGACGAGCTCGTAAGTATCTTCACCTCCCAGGCTCCCAGCGAACAGCGCCAGGCTGTCAGCGAGATTCTTTCTCGCATCAATCCTTCCCAGAATCAGTATTGGGACAAGATGAAACAATAATGCTGCAAACGCTCTACATAAAGAACTACGCCCTCATCGATGAGCTCCATATCGAGTTTCATCGGGGCTTCAGTGTCATCACCGGCGAGACGGGCGCGGGAAAGAGTATCCTCCTCGGAGCCATTGGCCTGCTGCTCGGACAACGCGCCGACACCCACAGTATTAAGACCGGCGAGAGCCGCTGCATCATCGAAGCGGAATTCGACCTCAAGGGATACGATCTGGAGCCGTTCTTCGAAGAAGAGGAACTGGACTTCGACGGACAGTCATGCATCTTGCGGCGGGAACTGACAGCCACGGGCAAGAGTCGCGCTTTCATCAACGACACCCCCGCCAGCGTGGCACAGCTGAAGACCTTAGGTTCCAGACTCATCGACATCCACTCCCAGCACCAGAACCTGCTGCTCGCGCAAGAGGACTTCCAGCTCAGTGTGGTGGATATCATCTCCCACGACCAGGAACTCCTCGACCGCTATCGCCAGGCCTTCCTCCGCTACCAACAGTCCGTACGCGAACTGCGCCAGGCTCAGGAGGCAGCACAGCGCGACAACGACGAAGAGGATTACCTGCGGTTCCAGCTCTCTCAACTCGACGAGCTGAACCTCGAAGCAGGCAAGCTGGCAGAGCTGGAACTGGAAGCCAAGCAGTTGGAACACGCCGAAGATATCCGCGAGGCCCTCTGGCTGACAGAGAATAACCTCAACGGCGACGGCAATTCCCAGTCTGGCATCATCCAGGCACTGCACGATGCCGTCCGCAACCTCTCCTCCATCAGCAGCTTGCTGCCCGACGCCGAATCGTTGGAAGAACGACTCGGCAGCTGTCGCATCGAGCTGCGCGACATTGCCGAGGAGGTGTCGTCGCTCGCAGAGCACATCGATGTCAACCCCACCCGCCTTCAAGAAGTCAGCGACTGGCTCAGCGCCTGCTACAGCCTCCAGCAGAAGCACCACGTCCAGACCGAGGAGGAACTGATCAGCCTGCGCGAGGATTTCCGCCAGCGGCTGAACATGATAGACCATGCAGAAGAAAACCTCCAGGCCCTGGAAGAGGCACAGCGACAGGCCGAAGCAGCCATGAAGGCCCTCGGCCGCGAGCTCACCCAAGTCCGCAAGAAGGCCGCCAGCGAGGTCGAACGTCAGATGACCGAGCGTCTGCAGCCACTGGGACTGCCGAATGTGAAGTTCCAGGTCAGCATCACTCCCCGCACCTCTGCCGACGCCTCCGGACTCGACCAGGTCGTCTTCCTCTTCTGCGCCAACAAGAACGGCAGCCTCGAGTCCATCTCCACGGTAGCCTCCGGCGGCGAGATTGCCCGCGTCATGCTTTCGCTGAAGGCCATGATCAGCGGAGCCGTGAAGCTGCCCACCATCATCTTTGATGAAATCGACACAGGGGTGAGCGGAAAGATTGCCGAACAGATGGCACAGATCATGCAGGAAATGGGCCGCCACGAGCGACAGGTCATCTCCATCACCCACCTGCCTCAGATAGCAGCCCTCGGCGAGCACCACTACCGCGTCTATAAGGAAGACGACGACCAGGCCACGACCTCACACATCGTCCAGCTGTCCGACGAGGAACGCATCACCGAGATTGCCCACCTGCTCAGCGGCGCAGAACTGACAGATGCCGCTATTCAAAACGCTAAATCACTGCTAAAGATATGATCCGAAAAATCCTTTTGTCCCTCGTGACCCTTTGCTTCGTCCTCTCGGCTTCGGCCCAGAACAAATGGATGAAGAAGGCACGCAAGGCGCAACTGAACCTCGTAACCTACGACGCCCAAGGTCAGCTGCTGCGCTCCACCAACGGCTTCCTGATTGATGAAGAAGGCTCCGTGCTCACCGACTACAGCTCGTTCCGCGGAGCTGCACGTGCCGTGGCCATCGACGAGAAAGGCAACGAGTACCCGATTCTCACCGTCTGTGGAGCATCGTCGCTCTATGATGTCATAAAGGTACGCGCGGATATCCGCAAGGGGACACCCCTCACCCTCGCTCCCACCCTCGCCCGGAAGGGACAGCAGATCTACATCGTGCCCTACCTCTCCAACAAGTCCGGAGTCCCCACGGCAGCACTCGTAGAGGAGGTGAAGACCTTCAACGAGCTCTACGCCTACTACACCCTCTCCGTACCCCTTGCAGAGAAGAGCGCCTCCTGCCCCGTGGTCAATGAGGACGGAGAGGTCATCGGACTGGTGCAGATGGCAGCCAAGGCCGACGAGCAGAGGTCCTACGCCATCAGCGCCGCCTTTGTCAACGACCTGAAGGTCAGCGCCCTCTCCGCCAGCTCTGACGACTACCGCGCAGTCCTCATCCACAAGGAACTGCCCTCCGACGCCTCGCAGGCCACCAGCTTCATCTACCTCACCGGCACACGCGACACGGCCCTCTACCTCGCCTACGTCGCCGACTATATTGCCCGTTTCCCCGCCGAGACCAACGGCTACACCATGCAGGCCGAGATGTTCTCGGCACAGCGTAACTACTCCCAGGCCGAAGCCTCCTGGGAAGCCGGACGCAAGGCGGGCGCCAACGTTTCCGAACTGAACTACTCCCAGTCGCGCAGCATCCTTGCTGCCATCCAGTCCGGCGGCGCCGTTCCTGAATCCTGGACCCTGGAGCAGGCACTCTCCCACGTACAACAGGCCGAGGCCACCGACCCGCAACCCATCTACACGGCCCTGCAGGGTCACATCCTCTATGCACAGAAGGACTACGACGCCGCAGCGTCCAAGTTCCTGGCCGTATGCAACACGCCCCTGCGCTCGGCAGAACATTTCCTGTATGCCGCTCAGTGCCGCCAGATTCAGGGCGACACCCTCCAGACCCTCGCCTTGCAGGACAGTGCCGTTGCCTGCTTCACCAAGCCCTACCCGACAGATGCCGCCCCGGCACTGCTGATGCGCTCCACCACCCTGCGCTCCCTCGGACGTTACCGCGATGCCGTCAAGGACCTCAACGAGTACGAGCACTTGATGTCCAAGTCGCTGAATGCCAACTTCTACTACCAGCGCTATCAGGCCGAGATGCGTTGCCGCATGTTCCAGCAGGCCCTCTCCGATATGGAGACCGCCACACGTATGGAACCGCAGGAGCCGCTCTACTTCGCCGAGCTCGCTGCCATCAACTACCGCTTCAACCAACTCGACGAGGCCATCCTCGCCGCACAGCAGGCAATAGCCCTCGACGACACCTTCGCCGACGCCCACCGTATTCTCGGCATCTGCTACCGGGCGCAGAATAAAGACACCGAGGCACGTGCCGCCCTGCAGCGCGCCGCAGACCTCGGCGACGAAATCGCAAAGAACCTCCTCTCGCAATAATGAAACTCTCGCTGCTCGTCATAGGAAAGACAACAGACAAGCACGTACAGGTGCTCATCGACGACTACTCCCGCCGTCTCTCGCACTATGTGCCCTTCAGTCTGGATGTCATTCCCGAGCTGAAGAGTACCAAGGCCCTGACCGTTGACCAGCAGAAAGCCCAGGAGGCAGAGCTCATCCGGCGCCAGCTGCAACCCGGCGACCACGTCGTACTCCTCGATGAGCACGGCACAGAACGTCGCTCTGTGGACTTCGCCACCTGGCTCGACAAACGTCTGGCAGCAGGCAGCCGCCGCATCGTCTTCGTTGTCGGAGGCCCCTACGGCTTCGATGCCGCCATCCACCAGCTGGCAGCCGAGGAGATCTCACTCTCCCAGATGACCTTCTCCCACCAGCTCATCCGCCTCCTCTTCGTCGAGCAACTCTACCGCGCCTGCACCATCCTCCGTGGCGAGCCCTATCATCACGAATAGGTTAATTTGACAATCAGTTTTATTTCACGATTTGACAATTTCACTATTTCACAATTTCACCCCACCCCCTCAATATTTGAATTTTCAATTAAACTCTTAAACCCCTGAACCCCCTGAAACCCCTGAAACCCCTGAAACCCCTGAAACCCCTTAAACCTCTTAAACTCTTAAACCCCTTATAATTTTCAATTTTCAATTTTCAATTTCAACCTCCCTCATGCTCAACACTACCGGCGCAGCCTACGCCCGCACCAAATACAGCGAACACGTCGTTCGCGAAGAGACCACCCTCCTGGAGTTCCTGCTCAAGGAGATGAGTGGCATTAGCCGCAACCGTGCCAAGGATATCCTTGCCGGCAATGGCATCACTGTAGATCGACAGCACACCACCCGCTACGACCTCCCCCTGCACCCCGGACAAGTGGTTCGGGTGAGCAAGCACAAGGGTGGCACCCAGCTGCAGAACCGCTATGTGCGCCTCGTCTATGAGGACAAGGACCTCGTCGTCATCGAGAAGACAGAAGGCATCCTGTCGATGCCCGCCACCGCCAAACAATACTCTGTGAAACAAGTACTTGACGAGTACTTCCAGAAGCGTCACTTCAAGTGCACCGCCCACACCGTCCATCGTCTCGACCGCGAGACCAGCGGCCTGATGATGTTCGCCAAGAACCTCGAAACCCAACAGATACTCGAGGACAACTGGCACGACATCGTCTATGACCGGCGCTACGTGGCAGTCGTCAGCGGAGAACTCGAGCGCGAGGGCGGCACCATCCAGAGTTGGCTCAAGGACAACAAAGCCTATGTCACCTACTCCTCACCCGAAGACCCCGGCGACGGCAAGTTCGCCGTCACCCACTACCACACCCTCCAGACCACGCCCCGCTACTCACTCGTGGAGCTGAAGCTGGAGACCGGGCGCAAGAACCAGATCCGCGTACACATGCAGGACATCGGCCACCCCGTCTGCGGCGACCGCAAGTACGGCGACGGCACCGACCCCATCCACCGCCTCTGCCTCCACGCCTACCGTCTTCATTTCTACCACCCCCGCACCGGCGAGCCCATGCTCTTCGAGACACCCTTCCCCCCGGAATTCCTCAAGCTGTTCCCCACTCCCGAGACATCCGAAAAATAATCATTCATAAACAAACTAAAAACTTTAAGATAATGAAAAAGAACATCCTCTCTGCAGCCGTCCTCGCGGCTTCCCTCACCCTCTTTGGCTGTGGCACCACAGGAACCTCTGCCCTCGGCACCATCCTCGGCGGCTCCACCGGCGCAACCGGCACCACCACCGGCACCGATGTCACCTCAGTACTCGGCTCCGCTGGCAGCACCATTCTCAACAGCCTCCTCGGCACCATCCTCGGCAGCACCATGACCGAGCAGACCATCGTCGGCACCTGGACCTATCGCCAGCCCGAAGTACGCTTCGAGAGCGAGAACCTCCTTGCCAAGGCAGGTGGCGAAGTCGCCGCTGCAAACATCGAACAGAAGCTCGGCACCTATCTCTCCAAGATTGGAATCTCCGCCGGCACCACCACCTACACCTTCAACCAGGACAAGACCTTCAGCATCTCCACTGGCAGCCGCACCATCTCCACCGGCACCTACACCTTCGACACCAACACGAAGACCCTGCAGATGCAAGGTTCCCTCGGTCTGCTCAACCAGACCTGTATCGTAGGTATGGACGGCACCAACCTCTGCCTCCTCTATGACGCCGACAAGCTGCTCACCGCCACCACCTCCATTGCCAGCGTCCTCGGCAAGGCCAGCTCCACCCTCGGCTCCGTTGCCAGTGTTCTCGGCAACAACTACACCGGCATGAAGCTCGGTTTCCAGATGTCGAAGTAATCGCCCCCCTGGCTCTTCAAACACAAATAAGACAAACATCAGATAGGAACCCTGCGTTCCTGAAAGCTACTGAACATGAGAAAGATAATTTCCTCAACCATCGTACTTCTCCTGCTTGTACCGACCATCACCCTGGCTCAGTACAAACAGGAGAATGATATTCCCTACACCCAATCCACGGACGCCTACGCCCAGGAGCGCTGCAAGCTCGACGTCTATTATCCCACCGACCGCCAGGACGCTCCCGTCGTGGTGTGGTTCCATGGCGGAGGCATCGAGGGCGGCAACAAGCACATCGACCGCGAACTCAAGAACTGCGGCCTCGTCGTCGTTGCGGCCAACTACCGCCTGCTGCCCAAGGCCAATATCGACGATATCCTGGACGATGCGGCAGCAGCCGTCGCCTGGACCTACAAGAACATCGCGAAATACGGTGGCAGCCCACGCAAGATCTTCGTCGCCGGCCACTCCGCCGGAGGCTACCTCCTCGACATGATTGGGCTCAATAAGAAATGGCTTGCCAAGTACGGCGTCGATGCCGACTCCTTAGCCGCCCTCATCCCCTTCAGCGGACAGTGCATCACCCACTACAACATCCGCAAGCAGAAGGGCATCGGGCCCCTGCAGCCAACCATCGACGAGTACGCCCCGCTCACCTACGTACGCCCCGACGCGCCACCCATCATCATCATCTCCGGCGATCGCGAGCTGGAGCTCTACGGCCGCTACGAGGAGCAGGCATATTTCTGGCGTATGCTGAAACTCGTGGGACATAAGGACGTAACCCTTTACGAGATGCAGGGCTACGACCACGGCGCCATGCCCCAACCCGCCTACCATATCCTGAAACAGCACATCCGCCGTCTCCGTCCCTGACGCTCTATCCGTTAGCGGTCAGTATCCTGGATTCTGCACGAGGTTGTGGTTCATCGCCATAGCGTCGCCGGGAATAGGATACAGACAGGTGTGACCGTCGCTCTCATCCACCTTATCGTAGTATTCATCCCCTTCGAAAAGACTCTCGTACTGGCCGAAGCGGATGAGATCCTGACGTCGCCATCCTTCCCAGCAGAGCTCCATCAGCCGCTCGTCGAGCAAGTTCTGCAGGGTGATTTCCCGAGGCGACGCCCACACCCTTTCACGCACCGCATCAAAGTCCTCCTGAGCCGTGGTACCCATCTCATCAGCATACGACGCCCCGCCCAGCCGGAACTTGGCCTCGGCCCGCATCAGCAGCACGTCGGCATAGCGGAAGAGCACGATATCATTGTCCATCAGCGTTCCGTCCTTCATCGCGTTCAGGTCGATCTCGTACTTCTTCATTCTTGCTCCCGCCGTTTCCACATAAGGACTCCCGCTCAGATCCAGCTTCACCTCCCAGGGGTAATACTCCAGCGGTTCACCTTTGCGGTCGAAGATGTATGAGCCGTTGTAGTCATAGACCTCGTCAGCCCAGTAGTTATAGATGAAGCGCGGGTCCTCGTTCTCCGTTTCGTAGCCGAAGATCTCCAGCACCCGCCGCGTGGCACAGGAACCGTTCTCACCCGTGAAACCGTAGGCACTGGCATGACGATAGTGCAAGGAACGGTGCATATTCTGCTGCAGCGTAGTATAGAGGTCGCGATCCGCTGGAATGGTCCAGATATTCTCGTTGGAATTCTCGTTGCGGATGTAGAAGTTGGTGGGGTAATTATCCTCCAGCACGTAGCCCATCGCTTCCAGGCTGTTGCAGTAGTAGATGGTCTTCTCCCATTGAGGCTGCCCGCTATACACCTCCGCATTCAGCATCAACTTCGCCAGTGCAAAGAAGGCTACCGGTGCGGTCACCCGTCCGTAGTAGCTGTTCTGCTTCTGACTGAATTCATAGGGCAAGTTCTCCAGCGCCTCCTCCAGTTCCTTGACGGTGAAGTCGAACACCTCTTTCCTACTCGACTGCTTCACCTCCTGCATCGACACCAAGGTCGATGTGACAATGGGCACGTTGCCGAACAAGTCGATGAGATACCAGTAATAAATTGCGCGCAAGGCACGGACCTCAGCACAATAGCTCAGGTAGTCCTCATCCGTCAGCAACTGCCGGTGAGCCGCCAGCTGTTCCAGCGAACTGTTGCACAGCGTTATCACCTTGTAGAGATAGAGCCAGGCATTGCCGGGCAGGGCGTGACCTGCGTTCCAGGAATGACAGTACATCTGCTCCCACAAGCCACCATCATACCAGTCTCCACCCCGAATGGGCAGCATCGCCTCATCAGAGCCGAAGGTCTGCAGGTCATAGACACCCCGGCAGGTGCCCTGCAGCCCTTCGCCGTCCTCGTTGCCGCCGATGTACGCATACAGCGTAGCCACCGTATTCTGGAAGAGCGACTTTGCCGAAGTGTACGCCTCCTCCACCGGAATCTGGTCCCGAGGATCCTCCTGCAGGCTGCAACCTTGCAGCACCACCAGGCCCATCAATAATATTCTATACCCCTTTCGCATATCTTTCAATTATCAATTAACCTTTTAAACTCTTAAACCTCTGAAACCCCTTAAACTCCTTAAACTCTTGAAACCCCTTAAACCTCTTAACCCTGAAAAATTTCCAATTTTTCAGAACTTCACGCTCAACCCAAAAGTATAGCTCCTATACACCGGCCTCACGTTCTTATCGTCGATGCCCAGCGTTCCGTTGACCACACTCGAGTTAATCATCGGCGTCAATCCGCTGTAAGCCGTAATCGTGGCCAGGTTGTTGACAGATGCCGACAGCCGCAGGCCCGAGACATATTTCGAGCGGAGAGGCACGTTCCATCCCACCGTCAGGTAGTCGATGTTCACATAGTTACCGTTCTCCAGATAGTAGTCACTGATCGACTGGTCCTGGATGTTCTCCTCCGGAGCCCCCTGCATCACGTTGTAGTTCGGCAACGAGAGCATATTCATATACGTCAGCTTCGTGCCGTTGTAGATCTTGTGTCCGAAGGCACCGTTGATCTGCATCGTCACGTCCCACTGGCGAAAGCGGAACGCGATATTCGAGCCCATCATGAACTTCGGCACCGCCTGTCCGCAGATCGTTTTCTCGTTCGAGATCTCGTAGTATTGCGACCCGTCGTCCGCGGTCGTCAGCCCCGTGCAGTGCGGCAGATAGAACACCCCTATCGGTTGTCCCACAATCTGCATCACCACATCCGAGTTCCCATGGAATCCCGGTCCCCAGAGCGACGAGATACCCTTCATCGTGGGAGCCGTCAGCTGCTGACCGTTGTAGTCGCCGTCCAGCGAGAGCAGTTTGTTCCGCTCAAAGCTCCAGTTCATATTGATGGTCAGTTCCATATCCTTCTCCCTCAGCGGCGTGATACCGAAGCCCAGCTCCAGTCCGCTGTTCTCCATCGAACCCATATTCGCCAGCAGCTTATTGTAGGTGAACGGAGGCACCGGCACGTCATACACATACAGCATATCCGTCGTCTTCGACCGGTAGTAGTCCAGCGTCAGCGCCATGCGCCGATCCCACAGCAACAAGTCCAGACCAAAGTTGAAAGCCTTCTTCGTCTCCCACTTCAAGTCCGGGTTCGCATTGCGGATAATACCCAGCGTCGTCACCGGCGAGCCGTTCATCGGAACCAGACCGTTCGGCTGAATCAGCAACATCGAATTATACGGGTCGATACCACCCAGGTTACCCGAACGGCCGTAACCGATGCGCAGCTTCGCATTGTTCACGAACTTCAGGTGCTGCATCCACGACTCCTTGCTGATGATCCATGCACCGCTCACCGACGGGAAGAAACCCCACTTATGGTTCCGCCCCACCTTCGACGACGCATCCATACGCGCATTCGCCGTCAGCGTATATTTATTAAATAAGGTATATTGCGCATGCAGCAGCAACGACTCCATGTTCGACTTCTTGTAGTACGAGTCCGTGCCGTCCCACGGCCGGGCAGCGCCCGCCGACATCTTGTCATACCCGAAGGCATCCGTCGAGAAGTTCGTCGTCGTCGCATTGAAGCCCTTGTCCGTCTCGCTCTGCACCTCCGTCAGGAACATCAGGTTCAACGTCGAGCTTTTCGTATTCAGCGTGTAGTCCAGCGAGATATTCCCGAACCACTCCTCACTCCGGTTGTCGCTCCGGTAAGCCTCACCATGACTCCATACCGTCGTCGGATAATAGTGCGAGTTATTCACCATATTGAAACTGTAGGAGCCGAAAGCCCTCAGCACCAGACCCTCCAGCAGCGTGGCACGGGCATTCAGGTGTACATTGAAGTGGCCGTTGTCCTCGTCATCCTTCATCGTCAGCAGCGACAGCGGGTTATTGATCCACAGCGCCTCCGTCACCTGCTCATAGCTCCCGTCCGCTTTCGGCTCCGCCGGAAAGGTCGGGTTGAACGTCTGCGCCGAGGCCAGCAGCTTCTGTTGGTCGGGCAGGTAGTTGTTCCGCTGGAAAGCCCCCAACAGTCCCAGGTCCACCTTCAGATGATCGTCGAAGGCCAGCTGCGTGATATCCAGCTTCGCGATGTAGTTCCGGTAGTTGTTGGTCTGCATCACCGTCTTATGCTCCATGATACCCACCGACGCTCTGTAGTTTGCCGTCTCCGAACCGCCTCCGAAGGCAATATGATGGTTCTGCACAAAACCCGTCCGCTCTATACTCCTCCCGAAATCCGTGTCATACCCCCTGTCAATATAGTCCAGTCCCAGTGCCGTTGCCGCCTGCCGAAACTGGCTGGCATTCAGCATCCCCATCCGTTTATACACACTCTCGAAGCCGATGGCACCGTCATACGAGATATGAAACTTCGACTGCTTACCTTTCTTCGTGGCCACCTCGATCACACCCGCAGCACCACGCGAACCATACTGCGCCGTCTGCGAAGCATCCTTCAGAATCGTGAAACTCTCGATATCCGCAGGATAGATTGTCGACAGCGTGGCCAGGTCAGCCGTCACGCCATCGATGATCACCAGCGGGTCGTTGGCACCCGTCAGCGACGTCGTACCCCTCACACGCACGGCACTCACCATCGCCTCCTGGTTGCCGCTCGACGTCACCTGCACACCCGCAGCCTGACCGCTCAGCGCATCCAGCGACGAAGTAATCAGACCCTTGTTCATACGTTCCTCCGTCACCTTGTCCACGGCGCCGGCCACCGTATTCTGGTTTCCGCTATAATAGCCCACCCGCACCGTCTGCGTCGTTGGCACCGTCTGCGTCCTTTGTGTCGTCTGTGTCGTATCCGTCGGCGCCGTCGGCACCGCAGGTTCCGTCTGTGCCGACAGTCCAGCCCCCAGTGCCGCCAGGCATAACAATAATACGTATTTTTTCATACCTCCACTTGTAGGTTATTAGGTTTTCGGGCACAAAGATACGCTCCAATCCCATTCCCTCCAAATAATTACACCAAAAATCCATTCCCGAAGTGCGAAATAGATACATTTTACTACAATTTTCAATTCTCCCCTCTCCCTCAACTATTAACTCTTAACTCTTATCAATTATCCATTATACATTATACATTATACATTATCCATTATACATTTTCAATTATACATTATACATTATCTCTTAACTCTTATCTATTATCTATTAACTATTAACTCCCAATTACACCTTTTTTTGACCCCTTGACTTCATTTTTCTTGCTTATTTTGCAGCGGATTGCGAAATAATCACTATCTTTGTGGGCGAAAAACTACTAAACCTACAGAAAAATGGAAACTCAGCAATACACGAACTATGCTTTCATAAGCTACAAGCGCGAGGATGAGCAGTGGGCCAAGTGGCTGCAGAAGAAGCTGGAAAGCTACAAGCTGCCATCCATCGTTCGCGGGCCCAACTCCAGCCTGCCGAAATACCTGCGCCCCATCTTCCGCGACGGCACCGACCTCTCCGGCGGCATCCTTGCCGACCAGCTGCATCAGGAATTGCTGCGTTCCCGTTTCCTCATCGTGATCTGCTCGCCCAATGCCACGAAGTCCGAATGGGTGAACAAGGAGGCACAGACGTTCATCGACGAAGGACGGCTGGATCATATCATCCCCTTCATCGTCGGCGGTACGCCCCACAGCAGCGACCCCGCCGAGGAGTGTTTCCCCCAGGCGCTGCGCGATATTCCGGCAGACAAGGAACTGCTGGGAATCAACGTGAACGAGGTGGGAAAGAGCGTGGCCTTCATCCGTCTGGTGGCCACCATGCTGGGCGTCCGCTTCGACACCCTGTGGCAGCGCCACCGCCGCGACCTCATCCGCCGCCGCATCGCCTACGGCTGTGTGGCCACCCTACTCTGCCTGCTGGGATTATTCGTATGGGACTACAACCGCGCCACCTACGACTACTTTGCCGACTGGGTGGACTGCTATGGGGTGCCGGAGGGCGTGGTGCCGCTGACCGATGAACAGGTGTCTCACCGCAGCGGCAGCTACCAGTTCGAATACCGCCGCATCCCCTTCGGTCAGCCGAAGGCGTATTCGTGGCGACTGGCCAGGGTCAGCTATGTAAACTCCGCTTTGCGGCCGATAGACAGGCCAACCATAGACTTAACAGACGACGGGTATCCAGTTCAAGAGATTGAATATAACGATGAGACAGGTGTGGTATCCCGCATCAACTTTTGCGATAAGCAGGGGAAGGTGCTGCTGCGCCACGTCCTGTCGGAACGCAACGGTGTCACTGCTGCTGTCGCCGACTTTGTTGCTTCTCAGGAGCAGCATGGTACGGGCTTTGTCGGCGCAGGCATTTCTGGCCTGGACCTCTCCAATCAAGAGAGATCCAATATCGTCCGCTACGTCTATGAACGCGATGAGAAAGGGCATATCGTGAAGCAGACCTATCATGCCAACAACGACTACCAAGTAGAGCGCAGCGCAATCTCCGATGCCGACGGCATTTTCGGCCGCCGCTTCACCCTCGACAGTCTGGGGCGCATCATCAAATTGGAGTACATAGGAATGAACGGCGAACCCGTTTGTAATAAGAAAGGCGTTGCTGCCCGTTTGTATGAATACGATGAACACAGCACAAAAATCAAAGACACCTATGTGAATCTGGAGGGTAAACCGACACTGGATGAAGGTTTTTTGGCATCGTATGTAGGAGTCTCTGATGAGTGGGGAAATGTCGTAGAGGCGATGTATTACGGAATAGACGGTGAACCCTGCTTGAGTAAAGACGGCTTAGCCAAATTTGTTTTCAAATACGATAATAAAGGACATATTATTGAACGGACATGGTTTGATACGGATGGAAAACCATGTACATCTATTTATGGTCATGCAAAACAAGTGGGTAAATTTGATAAATGGGGAAACGAAATAGAAGCTGAATGCTTCGATGTAAATGGCAATCCCTGTTTGATTGATGACGGATATGCCAAAATTATAGTCAAATATGATAAGCAAGGTAATCCGATTGAACAAACGTTCTTCGGTTCCGACGGAGAACCATGCTTAAACAAAGAGTGGGCTTTTAAAATCGTAAGCAAATATGACAATCAGAATAATTGTGTAGAAATAGCTTATTTCGATTCTGATGGACAACCTTGCATGAACACATTGAAATTCGCAAAAGTGAAAAGAACATTTGATAGCCGAGGAAATGAAATAGAGACCGCCTATTTTGACACTGATGGTAAACCGTGTCTCATAAATGAAGGTTATGCCAAAATCTTGTGTAAATACGATGACCGGGGGAATCGTATTGAATGTGTTTGTTTTGGTATAGATGGAAAACCTTGTCTTTGCAAAAGAGGCTATTCAAAACTTATTTATAAGTATGATGATTATGGTCACCGAACGGAGGCTGCTTGTTATGATGCGACAGGTAAACCTTGTCTAAGCAATGAAGGTAGTCATAAATGGACGTGCAAGTTTGATGAACGGGGGAACTGCACCGAGTCGAAGTCTTTCGGAACAGATGGTGAGCTGTGCCTAAATACTAATGGGTTTGCAAAGGCAACAGCAAAATATGACAATCGGGGAAATTGCATAGAACTTTCGTATTTTGGTACAGATAATGAACTCTGTTTAGTGAATGACGGATATGCAACAGTAACTGTTGTTTACGATAAACGTTGTAATTGGTTAGAGAGGGCTTTCTATGGTACAGACGGCAAACCATGTATGATTAATGCCGGTTGCGCCAAGGTCGTGAGCAAATTCGATGACCGGGGTAATTGTATTGAAATGTCTGCTTTCGACATCAACAATCAACCCTGTTTAAGCTATGATGGCGTTGCAACCATCGTGAACAAATACGATGACCGCGGACGTAATGTAGAGGCTATTTCTTTGGGCATTGATGGTACACCTTGTTTATGTGATGATGGCTATGCCAAATGGGTGAGCAAATATGATGACCGAGGAAATTGCTTAGAGACAGCCTACTTCGGTATCAATGGCGAACCTTGTTTAAGCAAAGGTGGTTTTGCTAAATATGTGAATAAATTTGATGACCGAGGCCATCGAATCGAACAAACGTATTTCGGAGTTGATGGCTTGCCGTGTTTGAATGTAGAAGGTTATGCCAAATGGACGGGTCTTTTTGATGAACGAGGCAACAGAATCGAAGGAGCTTACTGGGGGGTGGACGGCCAGCGTTGTATAAGTCAAGATGGTTGTGCCCGGTGGGTGAATAAATATAATGCCCGAGGGAATTGCATAGAAACGCTTTACTTTGGGGTGGATGGTAATCCTTGCTTGAACAATGAAGGTGTCGCTAAAAAGGTTAACAAATTGGATGACCGAGGAAATCTTATTGAAGAAAGCTTTTATGGGATAGATAACCACCCCATTCTTAATAGTTTGGGCTTCTGTAAACGAACTGTAAAAAGGAATGAATATGGGAATTATACCGAACTTGCTTACTGGGGAATCGACAATGAACCCATTGAGCCCATGGGGTATCATCGTATAGTGATTAGCTACGATGAAAGGCAGCGCCGAAAAGACGTTACCTATTATAATAAGGACTATCAGCAATTAGCGCAACAGATAAGCAGCTTTATCGTCACCGACATTTTGCCTGGTGTTGCTCAGCAGACTGGACTGCCCATTCAAAGCATATTGCTCCAATGGAACGACTGGAAACTGGGAGATGCTGTCGATATTTTAGAAACTGAACGTCTCAGGAGTAAATTTGGAAAGAAAGACCTTTATTACTTAACTCCAGAGAGGAATATCATGCATATCCATGTCGAGCGTGGTCTTGCAGGAATTAACTCTCAAAACTACAACGTCGAGAAATCGCAGGCAGAGGAGTGGATGAAGATGCTGGCGGAGTGGAAAAAGACAAATTAAAAATTGAGAATTGATAATTGAAAATTAAAAGCGAACAATAGAGCTTATGGAACAACACAAAAGGAATACTACGCGTTTATCAGCTACAAACGCAAACGGGCCGTGATTATCGCCGTCGTGGCCCTCTTTTTCCTCGCAGCCCCTGGTGTGGCAGCTTTCGCTAATAATGGCATTCTGTTGCCAAATCCAGGCCGTGCCGAGCATGATATTATTATTCTTCGGGGGCATACTAAAGGGGTCAATTCTGCCTCCTTCAGTCCCGACGGCAAATACATTGTGTCGGCATCCTGGGACGGGACAATCAGAATCTGGGCCTTCCCCTCTCTTCAGGAACTCATCGATTCGACCACCGCGCGGTTCAAGACCCGGCAGTTGACTCCCGAGGAACGGCGGAAATACTATCTCGAATAAAAGAAGAAACAATATACGTGGACTTGAAGGTCTTACGTCGGCTCTGCCACAGAAAGCGACTCTTCCTCATAAGCGGGATAGGGAACTACATGGTCGTCAAGTATGAGACTGATTCCTAGGGCTTTCTCTAATTTTGTCAGTGTGTCAAGCGACATATTCTCCTTGCCCTTCAGAATCTTTGAGACGTATTGCTGAGTACAGCTCATGCGTTCAGCGAGGGCTTTTTGTGTGAGTCCCTGCTTCTTCATCTCCAACAGCACCTTGACGGCAATCTTTTGCGAATGCTGCAACCACGACCAGTTGTCGCGCCTCCATTCTGCTTCCTCGCGCCACTTCGAAGGTGCCTCGCTCTGATGAGCCTCGAGGAATTCAATTGTTTCCCTTTTCATATTTCCTCCTTTCTTCTATCGTAATTCTGATAAGTAGTCCACAAAACTATCTGCATCAACAGCCTGATTGCTGATGAGGTAGTTTCGCACCTGCTCCATTTTATTTAACTCCTTTAATGTATGCTCACGCTCTTGCATTGTGCGTGTCAATTTTATAGCGCCACCTGTGATGATGTAACACCCAGGTTCAAGTTTATATCTTGTCAAAGTTCATACTAATTATGATTAATCTGCCGCAAAAATAGTGTGATTATTCGAATAAAACAACTGATAGTTGTTAAATCGCGATATTTTTAACGTTATTTAATCGTAGGAACGGTCTAAAGTACGTTATTTGTAATCTCTATCACTTTCAAAGACGTATGGGCTTACGCCGAAAGACGTAAGGGTTTCCACGAAAAGACGTAAGGGTTTCCACAAAAGACGTATGGACTTACGCGAAAAGACGTATGGGCTTACGCGAGAAGACGTGACGGCTAATAGGAAAGGACGTCACGGATTTTGTGTATATACGCAAAGGCCGGGACATATATACGTCTCGGCCTTTATGTATATATGTCTTGCGCTTTACGTATATATGTGTTCCAGGGCGGCAATATCCTGCTCGGTGGTGGCCCAGCTGGTGACGAATCGGCAGGCGGTGCGGGTGGCATCGACGGGGCACCAGACCTCGAAGCCGATGTGGCGGCGAAGGGCGGCGAGGTCGGCATTGGGGATGATGTAGAACTGCTGGTTCGTGGGCGAGTCGATGTAGGGGGCGTAGCCCAGACGATCGACGAAGAGGCGGCGCAGGCGCATGGCCAGAGTGACGGCCTGACGGCCTATGGTATGGTAGAGTGTGGGGGCTGGCTGGGAGTTGGCGGCATCTGCAAGGGGCTGGAACAGGGCCTGGAACTGAACACCCACGACGCGGCTCTTGGCCAGCAGGGCTCCGTGGCGCTTGATGCGGCTGAGCATGTGGGATGGGGCGTTGCCCTTGGGGAAGACGACGGCCTCGCCACAGAGGGCTCCGCACTTGGTGCCGCCGATATAGAAGATGTCGGCCAGGCGGGAGAGCAGCGGCAGCGTGACATCGGTGCTGGCAGCGAGGCCGTAGGCGAGACGGGCGCCGTCGACATAGAGGAGCAGGTCGTAGGCGCGACAGATGTCGTGCAGGGTGCGCAGCTCGTCGGCGGTGTAGAGGGTGCCGAGTTCGGTGGGGAAGGTGATGTAGACCATTCCGGGGCGCACCATGTGCTCTGCGGTCTCGTCGGCGAAATAGGCGGTGAGCCAGGCGCGCAGCTCATCGGCATCGAGCTTGCCTTCGTGGGAGGGCAGTGCGATGACCTTGTGGCCGGTGAACTCCACGGCGCCGGATTCGTGGACATTGATGTGGGCGGTGTCTGCACAGAGGACGCCCTCGTAGGGCTGCAGGGCGCAGTCGATGATGGTGGCGTTGGTCTGGGTGCCTCCGGCGAGGAACCATATCTGTGCCTCGGGGGCCTGGCAGGCCTCGCGGATGAGTTGTCGTGCCTCGTCGCTGAAGCGGTCGTCGCCGTAGCTCTGCGTGCGCTCGGCATTGGTGTCGATGAGGTGGCGGAGCACGGCCTCGTGGGCTCCGTTGTTGTAGTCGCTCTCGAGGTGGCAGACCTCCCCTGCCCCACCCGTGCTCTGCGGCTTGTTTGTGTCTTGGTTCATTGTCTTAAATACTCTTTATAGTTGGAATCACTCAGCAAGCGCGATTTCGCAAGTGCAGAATGCTCCCATATTCATATTCGCCTACAAAAGTACATCCTTTTCCGCATCTATCCATCATGAAAAACGCTAAAAAAGATGAAACGCCCCGATAATCCCCCCTTTTTTTATTCTATATTATAACTTTCGCAAGTATGAGCAATCAGCAAGGCAGCGCCCTCACGTCCTAACACAAAAAGCCCCGCCACGTTTCATAACGGGCAGAGCTTCTGGTTTCAAGTTTCAGGTTTCCAACATTTCTCTACCGCACAATTCCGGCGGCATGAGCACTGATGGTGGTGATGAGTGCCGTCAGCACCGCGATCACGATATCAATGATGCGCTTCAGTGTCCTCTTTGTACCTTCATTCATTTTTTACCTCCTTTCTTTGTTTTTGTGGTTCTTTAGGTGTTACCGTGTTTCCGTGTCAATCTGAATCCGAGTGAGGGCACACGGCCCTCAACTCGGTTCAGATGGCCTTTTAAGGCTCGGGCTCCTCCTCTTCGCCTTCTCCGTCCTCCGTAGGAGACCAGTCGGCGGTGGTGAGACCTTCGAGCTGAGCCTCGAGTGCGGCCTGTGCAGCGCGGCGGCTGGGCACCTTGTGCAGCGATGCGGAGTTGAGCAGGCCCTCGAACTGCTTGGAGGGAGAGAAGTTGACGTTGATGGACTGGATGTTGGCGCGGGTGAAGTCCTTGAGGCTCACGGCGCCGGTGCTCTTGCAGGAGAGGTAGAGCAGGCCGAGGTCGCCCAGGCGGATGCGGTAGCCGTCGAGCATCAGCTCCTTGGAGCAGCCGACGAGCTTGATGAGGATGGCGATGATGTCACCGCGGTCGT